>Ga0123355_10005460_pt1 | contig 18626 bp, 22 predicted proteins | sample TergutEmb28metaG_3_FD_89872 | JGI IMG/M metagenome (GOLD analysis project Ga0123355, IMG submission 89872) | Embiratermes neotenicus P1 segment gut microbial communities from Petit-Saut dam, French Guiana - Emb289 P1 | ecosystem: Host-associated > Arthropoda: Insects > Digestive system > Gut ... | reverse complement strand
CATGTCCAACGATTCGATCGTGTTGCTCGATGCCGCCGGCAGGCGGCGATCGCCCGCGACCACGCCGGGGTATCTCGCCGGTCGCGCGCCGCATAACAAGGGAATGCAGTACCCGCCTGACCCGCCGCGCCCGGAAGAGATCATCCTGGTGATGCGCAGGGCCGGCCATGACCGCCACGGCTTGCGGGTCCGGGCGCTGCTCGCGGTTCTGTGGCGGGCGGACTTCGGGTCTCTGAAGCGCTGGCGCTGAACGAGACCGACGTCGACGAACGCCGCGGATCGCTACTGGTGCGCCACGGCAAAGGTGACAAGCGCCGCGAAGCGGGGATGGATCAGTTCGGGTTCGAGCAGCTCGGGGCGTGGGTTGAGCAGCGGGTGCTGTTGCCGCCCGGACCGCTGTTCTGCGTGATCGACGGTTGCACCCGTGGCCGCCGCTGGTCTGCGACCGCGGCGCGGGCCGAGCTGCGCCAGCTCGCCGTCGATGCTGGGGTCAGACGCCGGTTCGCGCCCCATCAGCTGCGCCACGCGCATGCGGTCGAACTCGCGCGCGAGGGCGTGGCGGTCAACATCATCCAGCGCCAGCTCGGACACACCGACCTCGGAACCACCTCGACATACCTGCAGGGCATCGATCCGAGCGAGATCATCGACGCTGTCCGGTCCCGAAGGCCGCCCACCATCTCGGCCACCGCCGGACTGGCTCTGTAAGAACATCAGCGAGCTTGGCAGCCGGCTGACGTGCCGCGGCAGATCCGCGGCGGCTTCTGCTCTGAGCGTCGCCTGACTGGATGCAGCAGTCACTTCAGGACCGCGCGCATGGCTACACAGGGGCAGTGCAGCGCGAGGGTCGCGGGCGATTGGGCGCCGAGGCAGGTGAGCGTCGACGTGTCGTTATTGCCAACGGACGGCCCCTGAGGTATAGGTGCAGCGTGAACTTCAAGGTTCGTGCGCTGCAGGCGAGCGAACAGACACATGTGGTCGGCCTGATGCAGCGGGCGTTCTTCGATCAGCCATTCGCTCGCAGTATCTACGGCGACGATCGCCTCACGAGGTGGACGCGCCTTTATGACGAGCATGCCGAAATCCGATGGCACGAATATCCCGTGACCCTTGTGGCCGTCGTAGGCTCGCTGCCGGTGGGCGTGGTCTTGGCCTCGCCCCCGTTCGCGTGCGTCGCGTGCAAGAGAGCGTCGGAAATCCCTGAGACGGACGATCCTGTCGCAGCCTTGAGCTCGGAGTTCGAGCGCAACGTCGCCGCAGTTCACGCCGCCGAGCCAGCACACGCGTGGATCACGAAGATGGTTGTGGAGCCCGCCCTGCAGGGATTGGGAATCGGCCGACGTTTGCTCGACGCCGCAGTCGCAGCCTTCCCTGCTGGTACTCCCGTGCTCCTGGAGTGCGAACCGCAGCGCGAATCGTTCTATCTCGCCGCCGGCTTCCGACGCCGGCGAACCTTTCCCGACCCCGCTGGTCCTAACGCTGTCCTTCTCCGGTACGACACTCACGCGCGCGACGAGCGTTAGGTCTGATCGGGTTTCTGACACAACCAGACATTTGAGACACCCGCGACGGCGGCTCGTTCGCACATGTCGTCCAGCACACCAGCGCTCAGCTCTGCTTGCACGAATACCCGGCCGCCTCCGCGCCGGCAAACAACGATGACGACGCTTCTCCTCCGGGTCCGCGATCAGCCGAAGCGGGAGTCGCAGCCTGGTGGCCGCCTCGGCGACGAACCAGGAGTGCTGTCAATCCGTCTGAGTGCCGTCGGCTCCGTCGCTCAGGAACAGGGAGACCTAGCGTGGGCTGCGGACCCCGGGACCTATGATCCGTACGTGACGCAGCCGTTTGTCGGTGAGGACTTCGTCGTGCCCCGGGGCCTCGCGGGTCCCGGCTTCCGCTTGGAGCCGCTCGGGCCTCAGCACAACGAGGCTGATCACCGGGCGTGGACATCGAGCATCGACCACATCCACAGCACCCCGGGGTTTGCCAATTGGAAATGGCCCCCGGCCGACGGACTCACGCTCGCGGAGAACCTGCGGGATCTGCGGGGGCACGCGAACGACTTTGAGCAGCGGAAAGGATTCACGTACACGGTCCTGGATCAGGAGGGCCTCGTCGTCGGATGCGTGTACATCTATCCGTCGAAGTCCGATCCCCAAGTGCCGCGGGTGAACTCCTGGGTCAGCGCCGACTTCGCGGAGCTAGACGTGCCGCTGTACGAGGCCGTGTCGCGCTGGCTCGAGGCCGATTGGCCGTTTGAGCAGGTGCAGTACCGCTGAGGCAGTCGCGGACTGGCAGCTGGGTAGGCGACTAAGCAGAAGCCGCCATTTGGAAGGGCGCGACGCGCGGATGCGGTGATTGCCGGAATGGGCGCACCGGCCTCTGGCCGGAATGGGCTGTCGGCCTTTGTGTGTGAAATCTGTCGGCGCTGGTGACCGCGCTCGCGCCGTGCTGCTCGTCCTGAGCGGCAGGTGATCCGCGCGTTGGCGGTGCGGCTCGCCTTGCGTGAGCAGGCGCCTTGGTCGGGGTGTGAGCGACTATTTTTTCTCTCCGGCTACTAGCAGAGTGCGGCAGGCTTGGTCGGCAAGCCATTGCTCGGCCCGCGCGTAGGACCAGTGGTTGTCGTTGTGTAGCGTGAAGTACGACGAGTAGCCGAAGTAGAACCACAGTAAGTCGACGGCGGTGGGCACGTTGATGTCGGGACGGAGCGCGTCGAGTTTGGCTAGTCGTTCGGCGACTGGAACGAATGCGGCGCGGTATGTGTCGGTGGCGCTGTTGAGTTGCTCGGCGACGTCGCTGTTGTGTGGGGCGGTGGTGAGCAGCAGGCGGATCACATCGCTCCAGTCTTCGCGCATCGCCCGCACGCCGGACGCAACCCCGCGGATGATCTGGACTGGATCGTTGGTGACGGCGGTCTGCGCGGCCGTTGTCTCGACGATCGGATCGGTGGTCCAGAGACGGATCAGCTCCTCGAGCAAGCCGCGCTTGCCGCCCGCGACGGCGTACACCGTGGCCGGTGCCACGCGGGCTTCGGCGGCGATGTCGTCGACCTTTGTTGCGAAGTAGCCGCGCTCGGCGAACAGTCTGCGGGCCGCGTCGAGAATGGCCTCCCGTGTCGCCTGGGCGTATTCCTCGCGCCGGGTGAGCTTTCGTGGCGTTTCCACCCCGAGAAGCATATCGATTCGCCAGAGGAGCGCCTCATTTGCTGGAGGCTAGCACTCTTTGCTAGAGTCTAACTCTGATCAGAGTAGCTGAGCTCTCGAGCCCGATCGGTACGAGCGGACAGTCGTGCGCTCTACCGACATCAGAATGACCCTTGACCGTCTCGCATTTCGGGAGGTAACGAAATGAGCGTAGAAATCGCTTCCGAGCCGCCGTCGCTCTGGAACGGCGCCGTGAAGCACCGCCCAGCGCTCGTGGTGGCGTGCCGCTCGCCAGAAGACATTCGCGGGGCGCTGCAGCGGGCCCGCGACGAACAGCTACCGGTATCGGTGCTCGGCGGCGGGCACGACTGGGCCGGGCGCGCGGTGCGGCCCGGTGGCCTGGTGATCGACCTGCGACCGATGCGGGCCGTAGCGGTGCACGATGGCGTGGCCGACGTCGCCGGCAGCGCGACCGCGGCGGACCTGGTGGCGGCCGCGGCGACCGCCAACTACGCCGCCGCGACGGGGGCGGTGGGCGCGGTCGGGATGGCCGGCCTGGCGCTCGGCGGCGGCTATGGCCCGCTGTGCGGCGTCGCCGGCCTCGTGCTCGACACGCTCCTCGGTGCCGAGGTGGTGCTGGCCGATGGCAGCATCATCACGACCGATGCCGAGCACGAGCCGGAGCTGTTCTGGGCGCTGCGTGGCGGCGGCGGAAACTTCGGCGTGGTGACCTCGCTGCGGTTCCGCCTGCAACCCCACCCGACCGTGCTCGCCGGCTCGGTGCTGTTCCCGTTCGCGCAAGCGACCGAGGTCCTGGTCGGCTACGGCGAGCTCGTCGCGGGAGCGCCCGACGCTCTGACGATACAGACCGGCGTCATCAGCTCGCCGGACGGTACGCCCGTGGTCTTCGTCAACCCGACGTGGGCCGGCGAGCTCCACGAGGGTGAGCGCTGGATCGAGCGCGTCGAGCGCCTCGGCGCGCCGATCAGGTCGATGGTCGCGCCCACGCCCTACGCGGAGCCGCTGCGCCGCGGCGATCAGCTGTTCGCGGCCGACGGGCGACGGTACGCAATGCGCACCCGCTGGCTGGCCGCGCTGACGCCGGAGGCGGTATCGGCGCTGGTCGCCGCAGCACGAGAACGAACCTCGCCGCTCAGCGCCATCAACATCCATCACTTCCACGGCGCCGCGACCCGAGTCGGCGTCACTGACACGGCCTTCGGTCTCCGCCGCGAGCACTTAATGGTCGAACTGCTCGCGTGCTGGCGCGAGGGCGATGACGCCCCCCATCGCGACTGGGCCGACGCCGCGACCGACCGGCTGCGACCATACGCGGTACCAGGCGGCTACGCGAACCTGCTCGCGGACAACGACCACGAGCAAATCGCCCACGCCTACGGCCCCAATGCCGATCGTCTGCTCGCCGTCAAGGCTTCGGTCGACCCGGGGCACGTGTTCACCGCGATTCCGCTGCCGACGATCGCCTCCTCGACGTCCTCGTAGACCAGCACCGGGATCATCGTGGACGGCGGCATCGTCCGATTGAAGCCATCGCCCGGCGACTTGGTCGCGGCTTCAGACATAACCACAATCCTTACAAGACAGCAGGACACGAATCGGCCCAACGACGGCTGTTGAGCGCCGGGATATCGCCCAAGAACAGAACGCAGAACCCAGCTGCGTTTGATTCGCAACAGTTCCGCATGCCCGAAAACAGAGCCGTGTCGACGGCCACTTCGATCCGCCGCAGCCTTCTGCGTACGGTCGACGAGCTACGGAAGCAGCAGCGGAGTCGACGTACTCGCTCGGGCGACAGAGCAGGGCTCTCCGATGCCGGCCGTGCGAGTGTTCGGTTCCGCGCGAATCAGGCGCGCTTTCTGATGGTGGGATGCTGGTGCTGCAGGGCACTGAACCGTCCCCGGCGGTCGTGGTACCCGGTTGATGGTTGGCTGGCATTAGCCGGGCTGGTTGGGCACAGTGCGTGGGAGCCCGAATTGCGGGAACACGCCACTGTCGGCGAAGAAGGTGATCTCGGCGATGTTGCTGCCGGCGAGTGTGAGCACGATGAGCCCATACGCGCGCGCGATGTCTGTTTGTGGACACGGTAGGTAGCAGCCGAAGGCGGGCTGACCGTTTGCCCGGGTCGGGACGAGTCGCAGCGACTGGTGGCGCGCGCCGCCGACCCGCAGGAAGTTTCCTATCGCCTCGCCGCCTTGGTATTGGTGCGGGTAGGGCGGCATCGTCAGCCAGGCGTCGTCGGTGAGCAGCGCGACCACGGTGTCGATGTCGCCGTCTTCGATCGCGTTCGCGAATTGACCCACCACCTCGCGCTCGGGCCCGGGGTTGGGCAATGGCGCTCGGTCGCGACCGGCAGCGGGCACTCGATCCGCGATCGTGGCCCGGGCGCGTCGTAGCAGGCTGCTCACTGCGGCGTCGCTGGTGTCGAGGATCTCGGCCACCTCTCCGGCGTGGAACCCGAGCACATCGCGGAGAACTAGAACGGCTCGCTGCTGCGGCGGCAGGTGTTGGAGGCCGCTCACGAACGCGAGCGCCGTTGCTTCTTTCCGCTCGTAGCGGGCAACGGGCCCGGGCGCTTGGTCGGCGATCCCCTCGATCAGCGAGTCGGGGTACGGTTCGAGCCAGATCGGTTCGGTCATGCGGCTGGGTGCGGGCGGATCGTTCAACGGTTCAAGGCGCTGTGGCCGGCGCTTGTTCGCGCGGAGCGCGTCAAGCGATCGGTTGGTGGCAATTCGGTATAGCCACGTCCGGATCGACGCCTGCTCGGAGAACTGGTCCAGCCCCCGCCAAGCGGCCAGCAGGGCCTCCTGGACGAGGTCTTCTGCGTCCTGGGTCGAGCCGACGATTCTGTAGCAGTGCAATTGCAGTTCACGCCGGTAGGGCTCGGTCAGCTCGCGAAACGCGTTCTCGTCTCCAGCGCGAGCCAACGTGAGGACGCGCTGGGTCATGTCCCCGTCCTTGCACTCGGGTCTCCGTTCAAAGCCATCAGCGATTTAGACGTTGCGGGCCGCGCAAATTGGTCGCTCAATTTCTCTCGCGACGAACGTCTCAATGCACGAAACCCCCACCAGTCCAGCCTAGGAGAGTCAAGATGGGAAAGATCGTGGTCAGCCAGAATGTCTCGCTCGATGGCGTCGTCGAGGACCCGAGCGGAGGGGAAGGGTTCAGGCACGGCGGCTGGTTTGAACAGTTCATCCGCGAGGACTGGGGGGCGTGGGCGGAGCACGAGCTCGCCGAGGCCCGGGGCGCCGACGCTCTGCTGCTGGGTCGCCGCAGCGATGCGTACTTCGCCGCGCAGTCGTCATCCGTGAGCGGCGAGGAGTGGGCACAGAGGCTGGACAACCTGCCGAAGTACGTCGTGTCCTCGACCCTCGAAGACCCCAAATGGACCAATGCGACCATTCTCAAAGGTGAGGTAATCACCGAAGTTTCGAAGCTGAAGCAGCAGCGCGACGGAGAGATCGTCGTGTACGCCAGCCGACCGCTCGTCCGCGCACTGATGGAGCACGACCTGGTCGACGAGGTGCGGCTGACCGTCTTCCCGGTCGCGCTCGGCGCAGGCGAGCGCCTGTTCGGCGAGACCACCGACAAACGCCCGCTGCACCTGATCGCAACAAAGACCATCGGGAACGGCCTCGCCCACCTAACCTACGAGCGCGCCCGCGAGGCCTGATGCGCAGGGCGATCTACTACTCGAGGGACGTCTCGGCAGACGCCACTTCGTCGACCGGCGGTAGCTCCAGCTAACACACAGCCCGACCGGGAGCTCGTTCGCGTCCTCGCCGTCCAACTGACGCTGCCATGATCGTGTTGTTCCTCCTGCGCAGAAAGCACGGTCCGGCGATCATCATGCTCGTCGGGATGATCGTCGCTGTGCTCGGCGTGATCGTCACGCGCCACACCCTGGGTGTGATCATCGGCGCCCTGCTGATTGTCATCGGCGCCGGCGGTCGCGTCGTACGCAGCCACTGGAGCGACTCAAGTCGCAGCCGACACGACTCGTCGGCGCGATGATCAGGAGCTCCCCAACGGCAACCGCCCTCAGACGCGCCCCCCCAGCTCACGGGCGGTGGAAGCGGCAGTCGCCGCCATACTGCTCGTGGGGGGACGGAGCAGGAGCCACTGCGTCGTGTACCGCTGGACATAATCAAGAGTGCTGGACCCAGAGGTTTTCCTCTCGGTAGACGGCGCGATCCTGCTCGCGGTCGACCTCGACGAGGTTTAGGGCATCGGGAACCACGTACGCGCCGGACGCCGGGAAGAGCATGCCGGCCCACTCCTCCCATTCAGCGACGGTTCCGCTGACGACTATTGAGTCTGCCGCTGGGCCGAGGATCTTTGCTCCCATTCGCTGGTGGGTGCGAATCCATGGATCGATCGAGAGTCCATCGGCGCGTGACCAGGTCATGTATTCGTTCATCGCGACCTGCGGATAACGATGCTTCAGCGTTGGTCTGATCGGAGCGACGACTTGCGTGAGCCCGGCGGCGGACGCTCGCTCGATTAGCGCCTCCAGGATGCGGGTGGCCAAGCCTTGCTTGCCGAACTGGGCGGCGACGGCCGCGGCCATGAAGCTGAATGTGTTCACGGCTCGCCCTGTCTCCGGGGTCTCGACCGACGACTTGAGCGCGGTCCGATAGCCCTGAGGTAGGCCCGCCGCTGTTCCGTCCCAGTCGAGCGGGACTCCCCAGCCTCCTGCCGCTACGGACCCGTCTTGAAGCAAGAAGATCGAGAACTGCCCGAAGTATTGATCGATGCGACTTAGGTACTGCTTGGGCAGGGCGTCGTGAAAGACGAACTCCGGCCAGCGTTCTCGGAACGCGGCCGCCGCCTGCTCCTCCAAGTCTGGCCGCTCGGAGCTTGTCACGACCTCGAACCCCGTGTCGGTAGGCATTCCGGCAATCGGTCCTACAGCCAGCCGCGCGCTTCCGCGGTTTGGATCGCCTCGGCCCGGTTGCGGGCGCCGAGCTTGCCGATCGCGGAGGAGAGATAGTTGCGGACCGTGCCCTCGGACAGAAACAGCGCTGCGGCGATCTCGGCGACGGTCTGACCGGGCCGGGCGGTGAGCAGCACATCACGCTCGCGGGGTGTCAGGGGCGACTGGCCATGGGCGAGCGTCTCCGCGGCGAGCGTGGGGTCGACGACGAGCTCTCCGGCGGCGACACGCCGGATCGCGTCGGCAAGTTGCTCGGGTGGGGCATCCTTGACGACGAACCCGCGCGCGCCTGCCTGCATCGCTCGCGTCAGGTAGCCGGGCCGTCCAAATGTTGTGAGCATCAGCGCACGGCACTCCGGCGCCTGCTCCTTGAGCACGGCGGCGGCGGTGAGCCCGTCGATGCCGTCCATCTCGATGTCAAGCAGCGCGACGTCAGGATTGTGCTCGCGGACCGCGTCGACGATCTCATCGCCGCGGGCGACGGTCGCGACCACCTCAAAGTCGGGCTGGAGCTCGAGCAGCGCCGCGAATGCGCCGCGGATGAGGTCCTGGTCATCGGCGATCAGCAGGCGGATCATCGCGCCGCGTCCTCGGGCAGTGACACCCGCAGCCGCCACCCGGACGCGGCGACGGGTCCCGCCTCGAGCGTCCCACCGGCCGCGGCCACCCGCTCGCGCAGCCCGGCGAGACCCTGTCCGGCTGCCGGGTGCCGATAGGCGCCATCCAGGTTGCCGTGGGCAGGTGAGGTGCTGGCTCCGTCGTCGACGATCTCCACGCCGCTGGGGGAGAGCCGGACCGCGCAGACGGTCGCTTTGGAATGGCGTACGACGTTTGTCAGTCCTTCTCGCACAACCCAGCCGAGCAGCTCCTGGTGGGCGGGATCGACGACGTCGACGGCGCTGGGAAGCTCGGCGGCGATCCCCGCTGAGCGCAACAGCTCCCGGCCGGCGGCGAGCTCGCCGGTGAGCGTCACCTCGCGATAGCCGGCGACCGCAGCGCGGACGTCCTGCAAAGAGCGGCGGGCCAGGCTCTCTACGGCCGCGATCTCTGCAAACGCTCGCTCGGGGTCGGCGGGTCCGATCCGGTGAGCGAGGCCAGCTTTGACGGTGATCGTCGTCAGCGAGTGGCCCAGCAGGTCATGCAGGTCGCGCGCGATCCGGACACGCTCAGCCTCGGCGCCAAGCCGGGCGACCTCAGCGCGCGCCTGCGCAAGCGCGAAGTTCGACTTCGCGATCTCCCGCAGCCCCAGCGAGATGATCGCGACCACCGGTACCGCCACCGGCGTGACCAGACCAACGCTGTCACCCAGCGTGTCATGCCAAGCCGGCACCAACGTCGGGACGAACAGCGCGCCGAGTGCGAACACGACGACCAACGGCCACGCCCGCTCCCCTAGCCGCATCACCAGCATCACGGTGATGTAGATCAGCAGGTTCAACCCGACTGCCCGTGCGAACGGCAACTCAGCAAGCATCAGCACGAACAGCACGCCCACCGCGAGGGCGAACACGCCAGCGGTCAGCGCTGCGCCCCGATCGATGATCTCAAGATACGCGACCGCGAACCCGCCGAGGATGACCAGCCCCGCGACCTCTCCCATCCCGCGGGAGTTGTCGGCGATGGCGATCCCGACGTACAGCAGGTAGACGAGAAACAGCGCCGAGAGACCGGCCCGGCGCCGCCGGCTCAGCCAAACACCAGGCGAAGACAGCGACACCGGTCAGCCTCCCCGAACCCTCAGCTGCTCGTCGCCACGTCCTGCCGCCGGCGGCTCGACCACGCGCTCGCCCACGACGCGATTCCGAGCAGCAACCCGGACGCCGACAGAACCACCAGCCAGGGGTGACCGGTAAGGCCGACGGCCAGCCAGATGACGCTGTTGATCACCAGCGCCCGACTAAGGATCACGCGCCGATGGATGCTGAGCTTGGCGAGCAAAGGAAGCAGGATGAGCATATGTCCTCCCTTTCAGAATCGTGGAACCTGCGCCAACAACAGTCCCACCACGCCGCGCCACGTACCAGAGGCCGGATGTGAGCAATTACCGATGACAAAAGTCACGACGTCCTGCCCGGACTCCGCGAAGCCGACAGGGACGCGCGCCGGCGAAACAAGCACCCGCCACGACAACGCAGGCTGTCGCAATCACGGAATCTGGGAAGCCTCGGCGGTCCGTTGCCGATACGAGACCGCCGCTTCGGTTCACAGACGGACCGGAGCAGCAGTCGGGGATCGCTCCCCGGTGCAGCGAAATCCTCTGATCGCCGGCCGAGGTTCCTGGCTTAGCGAGTAGGCTGGACGTGGTGCCCGTTCCAGCGCAACAGCCACCCGCCGGTGAGCGTGCGCAACGTCGCGTCGCGCGCGAGACGATCGGCAGATACCACGAGGAGCAGCTGTTGCTACTGCTCGAGCGCGTGCGCGATGGCTTCGCTCGGCTGGATGCGGGCCAGATCGACGCGTTCGACCTCGATGAACTGATCCATCGGTACAAGCGCTCGGCACGCGAGTTGTGGAAGTTCTGCAACCAGAGTGGCTCTGGGTCGTTGGCTGCGGCACGAACACTGGAGTACTGGCGCGAGCAGGGAGAAGAGCCGCCGGACTGGTGGGAGGCCGGCGAGCCTCGCCGTCGCCGGTGAGCGGGCGATGCCAGTTATGGCTGCCCGGCGGCTACCTTGCGCAAGGCGAGCGGCGGACAACGCAACCTGCCGTCACCGAACCGGCCTACCGGACGCCAGAGCCGCACGGTGACCCAGTGATCGTCGAGATCCTCGATCACGGCGAGTTCGCGCTCAAGGTACCGCGGCCGTACACGGTTGGTGAACATCACAGTGTCGCCGACGCAAAGCTCGGCGATCGTGGTCGCGGCGCGGACGGTAAGGAGCAGTTCGCGGCGCGCGTGGACCGCGTCGGCGATCGCGACGAGATGCTCATCAAGTTCGCCGGCGGCGATCTGCTCTAGCAACTGTCGGTCAGGTGCAATCAGCTGCCGGTCGTCAGTTCGCGACCACAGCACGTGTTGATCGTGTTTGACGGCGGCGATGCGTAAATCCTCGCCGCTCGCCCGGACGGCTACTCGGTCTCTCGGTTGGCGCCGCGGCGGCGACGAAACGCCGGACCGCCATTTGATGCCCAATGCTGATGCCCAACCGCCGGACCGGCGCTGGGAGACGGATCCAGAAACGCGAAAACCCCACAATTTGCGGGGTTTTCGTTCAAGCGGCTGAAGGGACTCGAACCCTCGACCTTCTGCATGGCAAGCAGACGCTCTAGCCAACTGAGCTACAGCCGCACGAGTGCGCGAGTATAGCCAGATGACTGAACTCCAAACGCGATCACCACGCGAGATTCGCGGTCTAAGCTCCCACCCAATCGTCGACCACAGAAGGAGTGCCCCATTGGCCACCAACACCCATGCCACGCACGTTCCACCGCTCGGAACCCACGTTCGCGAGGACGTCGGCAACCATCTCCAGGACACGCTGGTCGAGCTGATCGATCTGTCACTGCTCGGCAAGCAGTTGCATTGGAGCGTGGTCGGGCCTCACTTCCAGCCACTGCACGAGCGCCTCGACGAGCTGATCGACTCGTGGCGCGACATGGCCGACACGGTCGCCGAGCGCGCCGTTGCGATCGGCTACCTGCCGGACGGCCAGGCGCAGGCGCTGGCCGCCAGCAAGGTGCCGCCGGTCGAGCGCGGTGAGATCGAGGATCAGGTCGTGATTCGCGACCTGACATCTCGCGTCGGCGACGTCGCCGAGCGCCTGCGCGAGCGGCTCGAGCGGCTCGGCGAGCTCGACCTTGCCTCGCAGGACGTCGGGATCGAGGTCCTGCGCGAGCTCGAGAAGCAGCTCTGGATGCTGCGCGCCCACTTCGGCACCGGGCACTAGGCGTTTGCATCCGCGGGGGCCGGCTTGCGGGCACGGCCCCCGCGCAGAACGTCGCCTGCCCCCGGGTGCAGCCGTCCCGCTTCGACGGTCGCGACCAGCGCCACGAGCGCGACGAGGATGAAGGCGACCCGGTACTCCGCGGCAGGACCGGGGTGGGCGGAGAACACGCCGCCGACCGAGTGGCCGATCCGCAACGCGATCGCGCCGCCGGCGACGCCGAGCCCCGCCCCGAGTTGCTGGACCGTCGCCTGCAGGGTGCTGGCATGACGCATCTGGCGATCGGGCACGTCGCCGAACGCCATCGTCGTATAGCCGGTCGCGGCCACCGAGCGCGCGACGCCGCTCAGCAGCAGGATCGCCCCGATCACCGCGACCGGGGTGGACGCGACGGTGAAGGCCATCGCGACCATCATCGCTGCCATCAGTCCGGTCGACGCGATCAGCACCGCGCGAAACCCGAACCGGCTGTACAGGTAGGTGGTCGCCGGCTTGACCCCGACGTTGCCGACGAAGATCAGAAGCACGAGCGAACCGGCCTTGACCGCGCTCCAACCGAACGCCTCCTCGAGTAGCAGTGGCACCAGGAACGGACTGGCGGCGATCACGGGGAACCACAGCGCGGTCCCGCCGACCGCCGAGCGCAGCGTCGGGATCCGCAGCGCCCGCAGATCGACCAGGGGCTCGGGGGTTCGCAGCAGGTGGCGGGCCGCCAGCACCAGGAACAGCAGCGAGAAGAGGCCGGCGCCAAGCACGGTTGGCCATTTCGAAGAGGCCTCGGCGAGCAGCGCGCACGTGACCGTCAGCCCGGCGAGCCCCAGGCAGGTCAGGACACCACCGGCGAGATCGAGTCGCCCCGGCGGCTGCTCTGGCACCGGACGCACGATCCTGACCGCCACCACGAGCGCGATCGCTCCGAGCGGCAGGTTGATCAGGAACAGCCAGTGCCACGACGCGTAGGTGGTGATCAATCCGCCGGCCAACGGCGCCAGCACCGGGGCGATCAGCGCGGGCCACACCAGGTAGGCGGTCAGCCGCATGATGTTCTCCTTGGCCGTACCCGACAGCACCAGCACGCGGCCGACGGGAACCATCATCGCGCCGCCCGCTCCCTGCAGCACTCGCATCGCCACCAGCTCGGGCAGGTTCTGGGAGAGCGCGCAGCCGAGTGAGGCGAGCGTGAAGATCGCGATCGCGGCGAGCACCACCCGGCGGGCGCTGAATCGCGCCGACATCCAGCCACTGGCCGGGATCAGCGCCGCCAGCGTCACCATGTAGGCGGTGATGATCAGGCTGATCCCGCTCGTCGTCACCGCCAGCGAGCGCGCGATTCGCGGGGCCGACGTGGTCACGATCGTCGCGTCGAGCATCTCCATGAACATGCAGGCGGCGACGAGCAGGGCGACGCGACGCAGACGACTGTCGATCGCGCTCTCCACAGCCCGTAGTTCTAGCGACCGGTGGGCGGCAGCAGGCGGGTCAGGAACTCGTCGAACGCTGCCTCCGCCGAGGCCTGGGCGGCCGTGACATCGTCGGCGAGCGCGATCATCAACGCGAGCTCGTTGCCGGTCGCGAGCAACATGTGTGCGAACGGGTCGACCAGCTCCTGGGGCAGCTCGCCCTCGTTCGCCGCGGTCTGCAACACGCCTTTGATCATTCCGAGGCCGTATTGCTCTTCCATCTCCCGCCAGCGGCGCCACCCGAGCACGGTCGGCGCGTCGATCAGCAGGATCTGGCGCACGACGGGTTGGCCGGCGAGCCGGACCCAGGCGAGGTATCCGGCCCGCAGCAGCGTCTGGGCGTCGGCGTCGCCGGCCTCGGCAGCGGCCGCGAGCGTCGACTCGCCGACCTCGGCGTGGACGCTCTCGAGCACGGCCTCGAACAGCCGCTCCTTACTCGCGAAGTGGTGGTACAGCGAACCCCGGCTGACGCCGGCGTGCTCGAGCACGGCCTCGATCGACGTGCCCTCGTAACCACGCGCCGCAAATAGCTCCGTCGCTTCGGAGATCAGATGGCGGCGGGTGGCCTGTCCACGGTCGATGCGGTGGTCCACGACTGCTCCCATTGACAGACCGACAGTCGGTCGGTACGGTCGGCCGAATCCTAGACCGACCGTCGGTTTCTTGCGGATGGTACCGGCGGCCGCCGATTCGTGACGACCTAAGGAGGCGCGGGATCTTGCTGGCCCGATCGGACGACATTGCCAAAGTCGAGGCTGCGCGCGACGAACTGCTCGACCTGTTGTACGAGGTGCTCGGCGCATACGCGGCGGGCGACGCCGACCTGTCGGCGCTCGTCCACGACGTCGACTCGGTGATCATCGAGTTGACGCTGCTGTCGGACCCGGTCTGGATCGAGAACATGCGCAATCAGTGGACGGCGTTGGCCCGTGCGCTGCTCGCCCACACGCGAGCCGGAAGCTGGGTACCGACCGAACCCGAGCGCGACCGGATTGCAGCCGCGACGCAGGGGCTGCTGTTCCTGGCCGACGTCTGTCCGGCGGTCGCGCGGCCTAGCGCCGCCTGATCGTCGCGAGCCAGGCCGGTGCGCCGCGGTCGTCGTGGAATCTCGTCTGCAGGCGGTCGGATTCGATCGCGACGACGTTCCATCCATCCTCGGGACTGAACGCAGCCCTCAACTCGTCGCGACCGACAGGGTGCGGGCCGGTGCCGGGACCCTCGTCGCTGAAGCACAGCACGTACACGGTTCCGTCCGGCCTGCTGATCGACTCGAGGCTGACAACGTACCTGCGACGCTCCTCGGCGTCGAAGGTGTGCAGCAGCGCGCAGTCCAGCACCGTGTCAAACCGGCGGGCCAAGCCCTCCAGCGCAAGTGCGTCCGCGACCGCGAACTCGGCCTCGACTCCACGGTCGGCTGCCTTCGCTCGGGCGATCGCGACCGCCGTCTCGGCCACGTCGAAGCCGAGCACCTGCAACCCCAGGGACGCGAGGTGAAGGGCGTTCTCGCCGGTCCCGCAGCCCGCGTCGAGCACCGCGCCGGTGAATCCGCCGGCGGCGGCCAGGCGCACGACGGCCGGCTGCGGCCGCCCGATGTCCCAGGGCGCCGGGCCGCCCTGATACGAGGCATCCCAGCGCTGCCCGCTGAGCCGTTCGTGGCTCGTCGGCTGACGAGTTTCCGGTTCGCTCACGTCAGCGCTCGCGCCACACCGCCGCTCCCGGCGAGCCGCGCCGCCAGCGCGACCGGGATCACCGTCAGGATCAGCACCGCCGCGACCACGACGTTGACCTCGGGCAGTTGCTGCCCAAGCCGGATCGCGCCGAAGATCCACAGTGGCAGGGTGTTCTGGGCGCCGGCAGTGAAGGTGGTGACGATCACCTCGTCGAACGACAGCGCGAAGGCGAGCAGAGCCCCCGATATCAGCGCGGTGGAGAGCACCGGCAGCGTGATCGTCCGGAACGCGAACCATCCGTGCGCGCCGAGGTCCGCGGCGGCCTCGTACATCGAGTTCGAAACGCGCCGCAGCCGCGCGATCACGTTGTTGTAGACGACGACGATGCAGAAGGTCGCGTGCCCGATCACGATCGTCAGCAGCGACAGGTCGATGCCGGCCCACTGAAACGCCGAGTTCAGCGCGATGCCGGTGATGATGCCCGGCAGCGCGAGTGGCAGCACCAGCAGCAGCGAGACCGCCTCGCGCCCGAAGAATCGGAACCTGTGAACCCCGAAGGCGGCCGCGGACCCGAGCAGCAGCGCGACGCCGGTCGAGAACGCACCCGCCTTCAGTGACAGCCACAGCGCGTTGCGCACCTGCGGGTCGTGCCACGCGACCGACAGCCATCTCGTCGACAGGCCCTTGATCGGCCAGCTTTGGATATTTGACCTGTTGAACGCGTACAGGACGATGATCGCGATCGGGACGAACAGGAACAGCAGCACCAGCGCGACCCAGACGCGCAGCAGCATTCGCGTGGCGCGCCCCTCGATCACAGCGCTTCAAAGGCGCCGAGCGAGCGGGCGCCGGTCAGGTACACGATCATGATCACGATCGGAACCAGCGCCAGCGTCGCCGCGAATGGGAGGTTGTTGGCGGTTCCGAGGTTCGAATAGATCACGTTGCCGATGAACTGGGAGTTCGCGCCGCCGACCAGCAGCGGCGTGATGAAGTCCCCGAGCGTCAGCGAGAAGGTGAAGATCGACCCGGCCACGATCCCGGGTAGCGCTAGTGGCAGCATCACGCTGCGCAGGGTGCGCCAGCTACGTGCTCCCAGATCCCCCGACGCCTCCAGCAGGGAATCGGGGATCCGCTCGATCGCGCCGTACACCGGGACGATCATGAACGGCAGCCACAGGTACGAGAACACGACCCACATGGCCGTGTTGGTGTAGCCGATGTTCAGTGCGCCGAGCCCCAGTTTCTGGGTCGTCCAGCTGAGCGTGCCGCCGTTCTGAAGGATCACGATCCACGCGTACACGCGCGCCAGGTAGCTGGCCCACAGCGGCAGCATCACTGCGGTGAACAGCGCCCGCCGGGCCCTGGGAGACGCGACGCGCGCCATGAAGTACCCGAACGGGATCGCGACGATCGCATCGGTGACCGTCACCACCGCCGCCAGCGCCACCGTGCGGCCGATGATCGACAGATAGGTGCCGGTGAAGAGCTGGCTGAAATTCGCCGTCGTCCACGTGTGCTCGAGGACGTTCGTCAGTGGATTCACCGTCCAGAAGGCAGTGATCAGCATCAACGCGAGCGACGCGAGGTAGATCACCACGAACCACGCGAGTGGCGGTGACAGCGTCAGCAGCGCGCGCGCCCAGGTGCGACGCCAGAGCGCGCGTGCAACAGAGTGTGAGAGGCCGGCGCCTGCCGGCGCCGGCCTCTCACGATCGACCTGGGCGCTTACGGACACCCGCGGACGTCCGCTAGCCGACTATCTGAGTCCAGGCCGTGACCCACTGCTGGAAGGGCACGCAGTCGCTCTTGCCGTTGCCGCACTGCGCGAGCGGGGTCTTCCAGAACTTGATCGTCTTGAAGTACGACTCGGGCGCGTTGGCGTGATACGCCGTACACGAACCCTTCTGGATCTTGTCCATGATCGGGCAGGCCAGCTTGTTCGCCGGCGTCTCGCCGAAGTAATCGGCTTCCTGCGCCTGGACCTTCGGCGTCGTCACCCACTGCATCCACTTGTAGGCACAGTTCGGATCCGGCGCCTTGGTCGCGAGCATCCACGTGTCGGCCCACCCGGTCGCGCCCTGGGTCGGAATCGTGTCCGCGACCGGCACCTTGGCCGCCCGCAGCGTGTTCGTCTGATAGGGCCAGGCAGCGCCGACAATCGTCGTCTTGCTCTGGAACAGCGAGATCTCCTGCGAGGCGAGCGCCCAGTACTTCTTGATCAGCGGGTGCTCTGACTTCAGCAGCGACACGGACGCGTTGAACTGCGACTGCGTCAGCTCATACGGGTCGGTGATGCCGAGGCTGGGCTTGGTCTTCGACAGATACAGCGCCGCGTCGGCGATCTGGATCGGGTTGTCCGGGACGGTGATCCGGCCGGAGTACTTCTTCGAGTAGAGGACCGACCAGGACGTCGGCGCCTTCTTGAACACCTTCGTCGAATACAGCAGGACGTTTGGCCCGAACTCGTAGGAGACGCCGTAGTGCTTGCCGCCGATCGTGTTGAACGCCGGCGCCTTCAGGAACGGGTGGAACTGCTTCCAGGACGGGATCAGGTTGATGTTGATCGGCCTGACATCGCCGCCGTAGATCAGCCGCAGGTCGGCGTCGCCCGAGGCGGACACGAGGTCGTACTGACCGCCGCCGCCGTTGGCCATCAGCGACACCATCTCGCTGGAGGTCCCGGCGTACTTCGTATTCACCTGACAGCCGGTCTGCTTCTCGAACGGCTTCACCCACTCAGGCTGGGCGTAGCCTTCCCAGGCGATCAGGTTGAGGTGACCCTCGCCCTTGCCGACCGACGATGGGACCTTGGCACCCGCCTGCGGTGGGGTCAATCCGGCGGTCGCGCTCGCGGCGCTCGCGCTCCCGGCGGCGCCCAATGCGACCGCGGCCCCCAGAGCCGCGGTCGCCGCTGCGGCGGCCGCTGCTTTGAACATGTAACTCACCTACTTCTTCTCCTCCCACGCGGACGTGGCCTCGATTGTGAACGTCTGGTCCTCCCGCCACCTGACCTCGACGCTACTGCCTCTTGCGATCAGGGCGTCGCCGGCGACGGTCTCCCGGTTCTGGTTTACGGCGATCAGTGTCTCTCCACTCTCAAGTTCGACGACGTACCTGGTCACCGAGCCGAGGTAGACGATATCGACGACCCGACCGGGCTCCGAGTGGTATCCGTCAGCCGGTGGGCCGTGCGTCTGTGCCAGCACGATCTTCTCGGGGCGGATCGTGAATCGCCGCCCGCTGCGGTCGAGCAGATTCGAGACGCCGATGAAGCCCGCGACGAACGCGTCCGCCGGACGCTCGTAGACGTCCACCGGGGTGCCGACCTGCGCGATCCGGCCGCTTTCCATCACCGCCAGGCGGTCGCTCATCGTCAGCGCCTCCTCCTGATCGTGGGTGACGAAGATGAACGTGATCCCGATCTCGCGCTGGATCCGCTTGAGCTCGAGCTGCATCTCCTGACGCAGCTTCAGGTCGAGTGCCCCGAGCGGCTCGTCGAGCAGCAGCACCTG
>Ga0123355_10005459_pt1 | contig 18627 bp, 21 predicted proteins | sample TergutEmb28metaG_3_FD_89872 | JGI IMG/M metagenome (GOLD analysis project Ga0123355, IMG submission 89872) | Embiratermes neotenicus P1 segment gut microbial communities from Petit-Saut dam, French Guiana - Emb289 P1 | ecosystem: Host-associated > Arthropoda: Insects > Digestive system > Gut ... | reverse complement strand
TTGCAGACAAAAAAGCAGGCGGTAATTTTACCGCCTGTTCTGCCACATTCCGCTTCTGGACATTTTGTCCAGAAATTGTGCCTGTTTGGCTTGAATGATACGCACTGCTATTATATAATGGTGATGGAGCAATTTGCTAGTCAGTGGAAAATCACACCAATAAGCTAGAGTGCAATTTTCTAGATATAGGAGGCATCGAATGCGTTCAGATTACTATGGTGTTAAATTCTATAGTGTTACAGACATGAGCTGTGGCGTTTCACTAGAAGCGGCAGAAAAAATAATCAAATCGTATAATCATGAAGAGTGCATAGAAATTAGTAAAGTGATTGAGCTATATAACATTAAGCTGTTTTTTGATAATAATTTGCGCCTACTCAGATGGGAAGAAAGTGAATATGACTCTTACAAAAACATCGTCGATGGATTCACCCGTACGATTGCGACATTCTTTTCTGGAGTGAATGATGATAACTTCATAAAACATTACGATGACGCTAATGCAAAATACATTAGTGATTTTTGGTTGTTGGTTGATCATTATAAGGTATATAATCGAATTACTACAAGCATTATCTCTGATCTGTTAAACAAGTCGGATTTTCACTTGCGTCATCTGCTTGAATGTAAGAATGTTGTATATCACTATGGACAGACGATAGCAGACTTCATGTTAGCATCGAAAGTGAGTGCAGAGCTTTTGATCTCACAATTCTTGTCCGCAAAAAGAGATTTGGAGTCTAATCTTTACTTTCCCAAAGAATTGTCTGGCGAACAAATGGAAGAAATACTGTTAAGTTACATAGGCTCGAACACCCACAATCCAAATTATCTGAAACTGATTGCAGAATCACAAAGTTCACAACAATTGCCCCTTCAAGACAAAACAAAGCTCTTAGCAAAAAACAAATATGACGACTATATGAAGACAACATTTGAGCCGGGGAGCGGTTTAGCCTATAGTGTATCAGTAGCTTTTTTGGATAATCAAAGCGATGAAACTTGTGATAACAGTAAGACACCTCGCGAAATTGACATATCATATAGCAGAAAATGGATTAAGGATAATCTTGACAATCCTACACTACTTAATAATTTCATATATCTTTTTGGATATGTAGACGAGCATTATAGAAGTTTGTTTCCGTCTCAACCTGCGCACTTCGGAACATTCGAGCGAACTTTGAGCATTAAAGGAAAAAAGGAGTATTTTGTTGGCATTCATTACCACATAAACCATATGATTTTCAATTCACAAATGCTTGGGTATTGCAAAGAGCTTCAAAAGTTGGAAATAAGGATTGAAGAGCTATTTCAATGGTTTTTTGAAGACTATCTTCGTAATGAATTTGGTGCCGACGGGTTTGTTTATACAGCGCCGTCTGACAGAACAACATATTTAGAAAAATGCAAATTACTCGCATCAGAAATAGACAGTGTCTTGAAGCAATATATGCTTTTTGTAAAGGAAGGATGTATTGATAGAGATTTGTTCCAAATGTCATCTGGATATGTGAAGTTTGAAAATGTTCCGAGTTTTAGCGGCATGAAGTACATATATCCTAAAGATAACATATGTACAAACTGTATGTACCTATTATTTTCTGACCAGTCTGGTCTTATGTATATTCAAAGAGCAAGAGAGAGCTTCGATAACTTTTTTTCACTTGTACAGGGTGGAACCTTTAATATCGTAGATTTTGCAGATTATCAGAAAGATAAAATCGAATGGCTTGCACAACATGAGTGTATTAATATTGGTGAAAATGGCGTATTGTCTCTCAACAGAGAAAAAACATTAATCCTTAGAGACTTATATTATAAACAAGTTGTTTGCTTGCACTATTTATATGGTTTTCAACCTGTAATAGACAAATTTGTTGCTGCAGGAGAAATTCAACACAAAGCCTCTTTGTTTTCTAGACCCGAGCAAGCCTATATGAGTTATGTCTTAAATAAGGCTGACTTTAGCAATGGACTTGACTTGCGCAACAAGTATGTTCATGGCACGCACTCATTGCTTCAAGAGCAGCATGAAAAAGATTATATTGAGCTATTGAAAATTATGGTCTTAACAATAATCAAAATCAATGAAGAGTTTTTGTTACGCGAGAAGATGGACAATAAATGTAGCACTCCAAGATAAATGTTTACCTTGTATAACTGGCGTATACCAAATACAGAGTATAGAAAAATGGCTTAATTTCGTAATGCTGCTAATCAGCAAGCAGTGCAAGTGTCAAGACACTTGCTATTTTTCAACGGCTTCCGCCGTGAAAAATTTGCTTGTTGGGGTTGCACCCCAAACCCGCCACTTCAGGACAAAATGTCCCGAAGCCGATGGTTGCGGAATAGGCGCTAACGCGCCTTATTCTTTATTCAAAAAACCGCACTATTCACGCAAAGAAACAGGCGGCATCCAGTGTAGTTTCTGGATGTCGCCTGCTTTACCCAATCCCGCATGACAGGTGCCATTTGTCAGTTTTTCTTGATACTGTCTTATGGACACCCGCCAAAGCAGCGGGGGTGTTTGTTGCAGCACTATAGAAAGTGCTTATTTGCGCAGTTTTAACGAAACGTCTCTCTTCTCGGCCATTGCTTCAAACAGCCCGGCAATAACCACAGCTTTCGCCTTTTTGTCGGCCTCCGGCTCAATCTCCTGAGCAGCTTTCTCCATGACGGCTTTTATGTCATCCAGCTCCAAGAGATTAACCGCCAGGCAGAAAAAGCTCTTTTTCCGTCCATCGTCATAATGTGCAAGAAGCTCCTCCAGCGCCCTGACTTTTTCATTGAGCTGCGCCGCGTAGACTTCCATTCCAATCTGTTTGGCCTTTTCCAGGTCGCGCAGCTGGTTTCTATGCGTTATAAACGAATCGGCTGCATCCACGTCGTCGTATTTCTCGCAGGGAAACTCCTCGCACAAGAAGCAGTATTCTAAGCCTTTGCGCTGACAACAGGACAACACGCCGCAAGGGGGATGTACTTCTGAAAACCCATCGCCAGCGCAGCCTGGGCATCTTGACTGCCCAACCGTATAATAACGCGGGCATAACCCGCAATTGAGTCCACACGCCGCGAACAGGGGATACGCTCTGTTTTTATATTTCATAATATGCCTTCCTTATCGCATTTTCTTTACTGCCGCAAATGATTGCGTGTGCAGTAAGGTGGATTGTGAGTATAGTGATACTATACACCACACAGGATTTCTATCTCGCATACTTCATTGGGATAAAGCGAATACCATTCACCAGTTGTTCTACATCTGTATCGACAAACCCCAACTTCCGGTATGCTTCATGCGCGTATAAAGAAGAATTTACTGTTACTTCCGGCGGGTCGAAATGTTCAATCATATAATCAAATAACCGTCGCGCAATACCTTTGCGATGATATTTCCCATTCACAAATAGTAAGTAAATATGGTCGGGACATGCTGCCAGGGTTCCAATAACTCTACCCTTATCTTCACAAATCCACATGCACATTGCATTTTTCATCAACAATTTTTCAATCTCTTCCGGCTCGATAAACCGCATAAATTCCTGTATTCCCTCGCGGGAGTATTCGGGAGCTTCATATTTATAGAATACGTCGCGGACTAATTCTAACGCCTCGACAAGCTGCCCAATTTTCAACATGCCGAATGTATATTGTTCTGTCATATCCGCCTTCTCCCCTAAAAGTTTCAGCAGTTTTCCCGCAAGCGCCTCAATCCGTCTCGTGCACCGTCACAGGATAAATCTTCCCGTTTGCGTATATGTTGTAATGCTTTACAGTCTTGTCCACAGGCAGCAGATTATCCGAAATCTGCGCAAACAACCGCTGCCAATTCCGGTACTCCTCCTGTGCCTGCTCGATGGAAATGGCGCGGAAGTGAAACACATCCTTTGGTTTTGCCTGCGCGACTTTATACAGGTCGGAGTAGATTACCGACGCGATTTTGGTGTATCCACCGGTGGTCTGCCGGTCGGCCATGAGGATGATGGGCTGGCCCTGCCCCGGAACCTGAACAGCGCCCATAACCATACCGTCGGATATGATATCCCCCTTGTCCTTGTGCGCGATTGTTTTTCCTTCCAGCCGGTAGCCCATGCGGTCTACCTGTTGCGTAACCGCATAAGGGGTCGAGAGAAATGTGTCGATCCCCTCCTGGGTAAAGGCATCGTCCTGGGGGCCAAGTACAACGCGAAGCACACTTTCCCGCTCGTATATAGGTAGGTATTGCCGCGGGATTTGCAGGGTTTTTTTATCCGGGACGGCGGTTTGGCTAAATGGGATCTTATCGCCCTTTTGTAGCGGCCTGCCCTCAAAGCCGCCGATTTTCGCTTTGGTATAGGTGGACTTGCTACCCATCACAACCGGGATATCAAAGCCGCCGAAAACGGCAATGTAGGCGCGCACACCTTTGTTCATCCGCTCAAACGAGAGGGTGGAGCCCGCCTTTATCACAAAACTTTGCCATGTCTTTACCGGAGTGCCGTCAACCATGGGCAAAAAATCTCCGCCCGTAATTGCGATATACGCATCGGCGTGGAACTTAAGAGTCGGCCCCATCATGTTGGCCTCAAGCACGGCCTCGCCAAGATTCGCGTTGCCGCAGAGGATATTCGCCACCCGGTGGGCAAAGGGGTCCATCACACCGGAAACACAGATGCCCGACTGCTGGTACCCAAAACGCCCCTGATCCTGCACTGTGGTGAGCAGGCCGGGACTTAACACTTCAATATGCCCCATCGTCTACTCCCCTTTCATCGGAAAAATCTGATACTGGTAGATTCCATCTTCGACTTGCGCTTTTATGCGGTCGTATTCAGCCTGGCTGATAGCCACAAAGCGGATGTAATCCCCCGCCTTGTGCAAGATGGGCTTCTCCCGGTAGGGATCATATATCTTTATCGGTGTGCGCCCAATAAGCTGCCAGCCACCCGGGCTGTCGATAGAGTATATCCCCGTTTGCTTTCCGGCAATCCCCACGCTGCCGCCGGGTATGAGGACTCGCGGCGTCTTTAGGCGCGGCGTCTCAATCCTAAGATCCATCCCGCCCAGGTAGGAAAACCCGGGCGTAAACCCCAACATGTAAACCAGATAATCCGTCCCCGTATGAATTTCGATTACCTGCTCTTGCGTAAGGCCGTTTGTTTCCATAACAGTCTGCATGTCGGGGCCATATTCCTCACCGCCGTATAGGGTTGGAACGGTCAAGATATTCGGCGCGGGCAAGGCCATCTCGCCCAGCTTGCACTCCAGCGCGGCAAGCCTTTCAATAAGCTCCCCGTATAGGACTACACTTGGGTCATACTCCACCATCAGAGAGCGATAGGTGGGGTTCAAGTCAATTATCCCGGGGATATCGGAGTCCACAACCGCCAGGTAGAGCCCCCGCACTTTGGCGCTTATTTCCGGGGAAATTTCATCGCCAAATTCCACGATCAGGCCCCGGTCTCCAAAGGTTAGGTGTCGCACTGTTTCATACTGCAAGAAAACGCCTCCCTACTAGATTGTGCTTGACATTACATGTCGCCGTATCAACGCGGTAAAGCATTGCCTGCCCTTTTGCATAAAAAGCGCAAGCAATACTTTGTGTGCTAACGAGCATTTGGGTTGGAATTATTTATCCAAAGAATGTTGCAATCACGCCGGGGAATGCCGTTATGCTGAGATATAAAGTTAAACAAACAATAAGGATACCCAGCACAATCAGCCAAACGGGGTGTTTGTACTCCATACCGACGATATCTTTTCTCCTGCAGGCAAACAGCATGACCGACAACGTAACCGGCAGGATAAGCCCGTTGAGGAATCCAACCAGAACCAATAGCATTGCGGGACTGCCAACAAGGCTCATTATCACAGTAGAGACGGCAATAAAGCCGATTGTGAAATATCTCTCGTATTTTTCTATCGGTTTAAAGAGCGTTTTTAAGAATGTAACGCTGGTGTATGCCGCGCCGATAACGCTGGTAAGACCGGCTACCAGCATAACTACGCCAAAGAAGCGGAATCCAATAGGGCCTGCGCCTCTTAAGAAAGCAATGGCAGCGGGGTTTGCCGGGTCGCCCGGATAGATGGGGGAAAGGGTGTATCCGGCCACGATTACGCCAAAGACGGCTAAGTACAGTAGAACCCGCATAACCGCCGCGATAGTTATACCCTGCATCGAACTCACGGTAATTTGCTTTATGTTTTCCTTGCCGGAAATTCCTGCGTCAAGTAGCCTGTGGGCACCGGAAAAAGTTATGTATCCGCCCACGGTGCCGCCCAGATAGGTCATGATCGGCATAAACGCTACCACCAACCCGCCTTGGAATTGCGGCACAATAGTGCGCGCGGCAGCTTCTCCCAATGGTGGCTGAGTAATAAACATTACAATAAAAACTATGCCGATCATAAGCACGCCAAGAATCTTCATAACCCAGTCAACAACGGTTTTGGCATTCCTGGATAGGAAGATGACAATACCCAGCAGGCCGCAAATCCAGTAGCCAAACTCAACGGGAATACCCGCCATGGCATTCAGGCCCAATGCCGCGCCGCCAATATTACCTATGTTAAAGGCAAGGCCGCCCAAGGCAATAAGAAAAGCCACAAAATACCCAAGCCCAGGCAGCAGCTTGTTGGCGATATCCTGCCCGCGCATACCGGAGGCACCGATAACCCTCCACACATTGAGCTGCACTCCAAGGGCCAGAACCAGTGATACCAGAATGATAAATCCGTGGTTTGACCCATGCACTTCGGTAAAGATTGCCGTCTGTGTCAAAAACCCCGGCCCAATCGCAGATATTGCCATGAGGAAAGCCGCCCCCAGCAATATTCTGGCTTTGGATTTTTTTGCGCTTTTGTCGTTCATACTAACACACCCTCATTCAGTTTTTTATACATTTAATACGGAACGCAAATCACACACCTGAACACCTTCAGCTTTTAGAACCCTGCTAATCTCCGAAACAAACTCAACCGCCTCAGGATTGTCGCCGTGGACGCAGATAGAATCGGGCTTTAAGTCAACGTCCTCCCCGGTAATAGCCTGAACCTTGTTTTCCTTGACCATCCGCACCACCCGCTCAACGCAGAGCTTAGTATCGTGGATTACCGCGCCCGGCTTGTTTCTGGATACAAGCGTCCCGTCCGCGTTGTAGGCCCTGTCGGCAAAAACCTCGCTGGCCACTGCAAGCCCGGATACCTTGGCGGCGGTAATCATACAGGAGTTTGCAAGCCCCAGAAAAATAAGCGCCGGATCCACCTCATACACCGCCTGCGCGATAGCATTTGCAAGATCAAGATCCACCGCGGCCATGTTGTAGAGCGCCCCGTGCGGCTTCACATGCTGAACCTTCAGTCCGTGGGCGGTCGCAAACGCCATTAGCGCCCCAAGCTGATACTTTACATAGGCGCCAGCCTCCTTCGGCGAGACAGCCATATTCCGCCGACCGAATCCCATAAGGTCTGGAAAACCCGGATGCGCGCCAATGCCCACACCGTTCGCTTTGCACTCGGCCACCGTCTCATCCATGACCAGGGGATCGCCCCCGTGGTAACCGCAGCCGATATTGGCCGAACTGATGTGTGCGATGATCTCTTTGTCCATCCCGATGTTATACAGGCCAAAACCCTCACCGAGATCGCTATTCAGATCAACCCGATACAATGACATCACCCCTCCTGCCCCGTTGTTTGCACTTCAAAACAAATCTAAACGCTGCTTGTCTGTGCGTTATCCTACATAATACAACAAACTGGGCGGGAAATACAAGTATTTTTCCGATTTTTTATTCGCTTTTTATTATATTTATTATTGGATGTGGATTGCGCAATGCCGCTTTTGCTGATAAAATGTAAAGTATACCTAGCTTTAACAGCTAAAAGCGACTGAATTGAGGTGGTTTTGTGGCGCCGGGTAAGATTAAATTTACATGCTTGCAGCTGGCAGTGCTGATTATTCTGGCCGGTTGTGGCGGCGCAGCCGTGCCGGATGCAAGCGAAAAACCTCAAGAGCGGCCGGAAATCGCGCAGGTGGTAAGTCCGCAGCCGGAAATGCCCGCACCGCCTGTGCATATATTTGAAGTGCGCCCGCGCCGCCGCTTGGTTGAGGATGAACCGAAACCGCCGGAGCCAACACCGATAGAACTGTGGCAGCAATGGCTTGAGTACGAGCAGCAAATGCCCCCATTTACAGGGTTTGGGGACGAGAACGAGCATGATGAACCAACACCGCCGGAGCCGACACCGCAGGAGCTGTGGTGGGATTGGATGGAGAACAAGCAGCAAATGCCCCCATTTACGGGGTTTGGGGACGAGAACGAGCATTATGTATCGGCAGGTTTCGCCGAGCACTGGGGCGATAATATCCACTTGCTTGAAAACTGGGTAAGCATGTTCGAACGGGGAGAGCCCGCACCGCCGCTACACATAGCTAGTAGCCATGTCGATGGCATAAGCTTCGTGCGCCTGGAATATGACGGCGGGCCGTATTTTACCGCAACGATGTTCCCTTTGTGGTGGCAATTTTCAGAACAAGCACCCCTCACTCACATGCGTGTACACACATCTCCGCATATAATCAGGAGAACACTTGACTATGTTATCCCGATTGGCCTTGAGTACGAGTTGTTTATGAGCATACCGCATACTATGATTGCCAGCAGCGAGATTGACTACGACTTGGAAGCGATGCCGTCCCTGGGCGCAATTAGCCCGCAAGAAGCTGTGGAGATTGCGCAATTCAGATTGGGGCAAAGTCACTCCCAGTGGCTTAGATTGGGTAGCAGCCGGTCATGGTTTGACCCACATCGCGAGGAATCTGTTGATAATGGCAGGGGGGAAACTCTAGCAGTGGTCGGGGCATCGACTATAAATGGTGAGCTGTACTACGAATTAGTGCGCGAAGATGTTGCTGGAGCTTTCTTCATCAGTGCCGACGGTGCTGTCATGCTTGGTCTGTTTCAGGGGTTTTGGGTGCACGCCGACGCAAACGAAGTGTGGATTACGCCGCCTCATCGCGATTGACAGCCGTGCAGGCGGCACAACAGTCAGCTTAACAAAATCATTTTTCAGGAGGGCAAAATCTATGAAGCTATGTTTTAATCAGGCCACCACCATCGGAAACTCTACTCTCGAAAAGGATTTGGAGCTCTGCGAAAAGCACGGCTACGACCTCATCGAGATACGGCTGGACAAACTGCGCGAATACCTTGCCATACACACCATCGCTGATCTTAAGGCGTTTTTCCAAAGTAGCCGCCTCAAGCCCTTTGCTTTTAACGCGCTTGAGTGGGTTAATTTCCGCACACCCGCCGATTGGGAAACCCTGATGCAGGGGCTGGATCTCTTTTGCGAAGTGGGAAAGGAAATCAGCTGCGACCGGGTGGTTATTGTGCCTACGCCGGATGTGGGCAACAAGACTATCGCCGAAATCAAGGCGTCGTCCCTGGAGGCCATAAAGGCCATTGATTCACGCGCCCGCGCCAATGGCTGGCCGATGAAGCTGGCGTTTGAGTTTGTGGGGTATCCCAATTTATGCGTGAACACTTTCGGGCAGGCGTATGATATCGTAGAGGCCGCAAACATGGATAACGTGGGAATCGTTTTGGATTGCTTCCACTTCCACGCAATGGGCTCCCGTTTTGAGGACTTGGAAAGGGCGGCTAAAGATAAGATATACATCCTGCACATAGACGATTGTGAAGATTTGCCGGTGGGCGCCGCACGGGATGAACACCGCCTTTGGCCTGGTGACGGGGCAATTGACTTGCCCCGCATTTTCCAAATTCTCAAGGACAAAGGATATGACGAGATGGCGTCGGTGGAGCTGTTCCGCCCCGAGTACTACGAGATGCCCGCTGAGGATACCATCCGCATCGCAAAGGAGAAATCAGTTAAGGTGCTTTCCCCTTATTGGCAGATCGGGTAAAAACGCCGGGCATTCTCAATCAGAGCCATCTGCTTTTTGACTGCAAACAGCGCCACTTCGCATAATAGCGGAGTGGCGCTCATCTTTATGGTTTAATCGCAAATATTATCGGCTATTACTGGCGGTTAAGTACAATGCGAAGCCCATCCTCCGTAAGTGTTAGCCGGTTCCCGCTGATATTGAAATTAACCGTATGGGTGCCGAACATAGCTTCATCGAATTGCAGCGTCAAAGAATTGCCGTCAATACTGAATGACCCCCCATCGCCATCGCGGTCAACGAATCTGCCGCTCTCATCAAATGTAAGCAGGCACAACCACACGTGCGGAACAGTTGCATCCCGGCATTCCCATGTACCAATAATAGCTTCCTCCGGCGCAGCTCCTCCACAAGCCCCTAAAAGCGCCAAACATAACGCGGCAATTACAACAACCAAAACTTTTTTCTTCATTATAAACCCTCCACTTATTAAATTCAGTATAAGTTATTACAATCAGCTTGCAATTATTAATGGCGAACGATGAAGTACAATGCGGGCGCCATCGCCTGTAAGTATTAGCTGATCCTCACTGAGGTCGAACGTAATCGTATGGGTGCCGAACATAACTTGGTCGAATTGCAGCGTCAAAGAATTTCCGCTAATGCTGAACGACCCCTCATCTCCGTCGCCATCCACAAATCTGCCGTTCTCATCAAAGATAAGCAGGCACAGCCATATATGTGGTTGGGTTGTATCCCGGCATTCCCACCGGCCGGCAAGGGCTGCCTCTATGCCTTGGTCGGAAGCCGTAGATTCTGGGGCTTCGCCGGTGGCGCGGTTAAGCACAATGCGAAGGCCATCTTCTGTAAGTATTAGCTGATTTTCGCGCATACGGAAGTTAAATGTAAAAAAACCGAATGTAGCTTCATCGAATTGCAGCGTTAAAGTATCGCCGCTAACGATGAATGTTCCTTCGTCACCGTCGCGGTCAATAAATCTGCCGTTCTCATCAAAGATAAGTAGACACACCCATTCGTGCGGTGCGCTTGTATCCAAACATTCCCACCTGCCAACAAGGGCAGCCTCTATGTCTTGATCGGAAGTATCCGGGGCTTCGTTAGCAGCTTCCGGAGTTGCTTGGTCGGTGGTCTCTGGTGGTTCACTGGCGGGAATTGGCGATTCTCTGTCTGGCCTCTGCGGGGGAGCACAAGCCACTAAAAGCATCACACACAATACGGCGAGCAAAACAGCCAAAACTCTTTTCCTCAATACAAATCCTCCTCATACTAAATTAAGTTTAATTATAACTGTTTTCTTTAAATTTTGCAAACTTTTTAACAATATAGTTAAATATAGATTAAGCGTGTCTTCATTTGTCTTTTTCAGAGACAAGCGGGCATCTGTTAGGCCGCCTATATCCGGGCATATATTTCCACTCCCTGCGCATATACATTAGCATAGTACATCGTTAGGGAGGGTTGATTTTGAAAGGGGTGCCCGAAGAGAGAGCGATTTTATTGGCGCAATATATCATTGAAAATAACGCCACCGTGCGGCAGACGGCCAAAAAGTTTAATATAAGTAAATCTACTGTACATAAGGACGTCAGCGAGCGTCTTAGGACGATAAATGAAGGGCTTTACGAAAGCATCAAGCAGGTTCTCGAGCAAAACAAAAGCGAGCGGCATATCCGCGGCGGCATGGCCACTAAATCAAAATATGAACGCTTGCGCCAAAAATAAAGACGCCGTAAAAACGCAGCTAACCCCCAGCTTCGCCGCTCGAGGCCGGGGGTTTATGTTGGGATTACGTAAGAGCTTATCTGTTGCCGCTGTAGTACACTCTGCCGGGTTCAATACCGCCATGCCTGTGGTACAGCAATTCGGAAACAGTCACCAACTGATATCCTTCGGAAACCAGTTGTGGTATAACCCTATTCATGGCCTGCGCCGTGGTGCCATGTATGTCGTGCAAGAGGATTATCGACCCATCGGTCACTTCGTTCATTATAACGTTGTATATTCGGCTCGGGTCGCGGTATTTCCAGTCCAGGGTGTCTATCGACCAGTATATAATGCAATAGCCCATCTCTGCCGCCACATTTGTCACGGTACTGTTAAGTGCCCCATAGGGCGGGCGGAACATATTGGTGGATTTACCTGTCACAGCGGCAATTCTGGCGTCTGTGTCGCGCAGCTGCGCTCTAATTTCCTGGGCAGAAAGCCTGGACAAGTCTTTGTGGTCCCATGAGTACCCGACAACTTCATTGCCCAGGGACACTGCCCGTACAACGGTATCTCGGCGAGAATCCACAAGATTACCCAGCACAAAGAAAGTTGCCCTGCCGCCCTGCTTTTCAAGCAAGTCCAATATGTGGTCGGTGTGGCGAGACGGCCCGTCATCGAAAGTCAAGGCCACCATCGGGCGGTTGGGATCTATAATTGGCGAATCGGAGACAACCTCAGAATCTTGTATCGGGGTCGGGATTATGGCGGTTGGTGATGTTTGTGCAGAGATTGGTTCCGGTGCTGGCAAATCTGTTATGATTTTTTCCGCGTTGTAGTTATTTTGAGGATAGTTTATGTATATATTCAAGGTATTTCGAGCCGCTAAGATGCTGCGCTGTCCGCCAAGCTCGGTGGTAATAAAGTAACTCTCCCCCATAAAAACAGGGGCGGCTTGTATCAGGTCCTTTTCCTCCTCTATGACCGGAACAGAACTGCCGCTGTAAGCAGACAAAAAAATCAAGGATGCTACAAATAGAAGTGAAAACAACAGTTTCATAGTTGCCGCCTTCATTTTTATACCCCTTCCTTTTCACAGAACTCACTTTTTGCCTTTGCTATAATATTCGACGATTGACGTCGCTTTTTGGGGGATAATTGAATTTTCTGACAAAAAAACTCGCTGAGAGTTTATTCCCGGCGAGCTTTTTTATTAAGATATTACTAATTCATTTCTGTAGCCACGTGATCTCACTGTTGACGGCTAACTCGCGCTTCTACATTGAGATTTACAAGCTACCGCCATCTAGCGCCACTACCGGTGCCCGGGTTAATATTAACATTGCCGCTTCCCATCTCAATTTCATCGCCACCCATTGTAACCTCCAGCGGATTTATCGACATCGGAAGGTGGGGCGCTATCGCTTCCGGATCAGACCGGATATTCTCTGATTCATCAATGTCAGACACTTCATCGCCGGTTCCGGCGGGAATAATGCTGGAACCAAGATTGCCGGGATTAACACGATTTCGGGGTGTAGTTAGATAGGCCAGGTCCTTTGCCTTCATCTTCTTCATTGTTTCCGGGAATTAAAGTTAAAGAGTTAGAGGGGTCGGGAGGGCCCTCGCTTCCGTTGTCTCTGCCACGCCCTCTCCTGTGTCTGCCGACACCGCCTTGATCGTCGTCATCACACTGGTGGTTGTTGTCTTGATGATTGTTATTTTGACTGCTGGCTACTACACCGCCACCTTGATCGTTGTCATTGCAAAAGTGCCCTGCTCCGCTGAGCATAAGAGATGAAACGAAAAAGGCAAGTGCCACTATCAACGATATTACTCTCTTGTTTCGCTTGTAATATGCAGTCATTTTGACCACTGCTCCTTTCATCGGCAAATCTGTAGTCAGCCCATAAATCGCTAAATATATTTGCAGAATTTTGCTTGCAATAGAAAAATCTCATTGAGTCGCGACGCCTCCAATCAATTAAAAATACGATGCAAGTTATAACCTTTGCTATAACATTCGCAAGTCGGCACAATGCTTTGGGGTTAAAATAAAAAAGAACTCCGGAAGAAAATTAATCTTTCGGAATTCTTTTTTAGCTGCAAATACCTGAGGCAGGAATACCCGGCGCTTGTGTTTATTGGGCCTTTGTTATGAGGTCTCTTAGCGCCATGTTCAAAAATTCGTAAAGCTCGGTCGCATGGTAGTCGTACACCATCATTGCATTCGCCAATCTCACCCTGCCGGGGGATATCCCCAGTTCCCTGGCTATATAGCGGTAGTCTCCGCCATAAATCTTCGCGATGGTCACATTTTGCAGCCCGTTGCTTTCCAACGCTTCCGCCATAGAGTACGCGTATATATAACGGAGGTGGTCTCGCAGGGAGGCAAAGGTAAGCAAAAACATTGGTGGATATTCGGCGTCATCATAATTACCATTGCTCTTCACCGAATAAATCAGACTTACGACCACTTCCTCGGAATTGCCACGCAAATTCAAATCGCTTAGAAGCTCCTCGCCGCTTTCGTTTAGCGGCGTTGCGTCTATCAGCCTGTCAAACCTGTTAAATGTAAGCCGTATGCTGGGGTTTACATCAACATAGATAAAATGACTTTCCGCTGTCCACATCCACGCAAATGTCCCCAGCAAAACCGTTAGGACAAAGCATGCCGCCATAACCACAACCTTTGGAAAATAAACTACAGGCGCGGGCTTCAAATTTATCTCCGTGCCGATCGGCCGTGACTCGTACCCCTTTACAAACTTGAACGAGCCCGTTTTGTCCACCACATAAGAGCCGCCATTTTCATGGCTTAAAATTACTGCTTTCACGCGCGCTGCCTCCATTAACTCACATATTCTGACAAAAAATCGTAGTCGCCCATCTTAATAATCAAGGACGCCAATATAAATGTTCGCGCGCGCTCGAGTTTTTTGGGGGGTAATTTTGAAATTTCTGAAATTGCTTTAATCGGAAAGTAGCGCTTGATCTGAATTGTCTGTATTATATCCGGGGATCCAAGCATTTGCTTGATGAGCTCTTTATATGTATCGGAGAGCTTTTTATGCTTTGGGGACTGCTGCGCAAGTGATTCCATAGTAATACCCCACCCGGACAGCTCAGATTTGAACTGCTCGATTTCCTCGGCTATATGCTCCCGCCTGCGGGTTTCTTGATGGGCGCGCACGGATAATTCATAAATTGCGGTGGACGGCTGCTCCTCGTCATAGTCGTCTAGAGGGGCCACTCTTTCATCGCTCCTGTAAATTTTGCGTACATGATCGATAAGATTGTAACGCACCACGTTGTTGGCAAACGGAAAAAAGTGCCCTTTTTCGATATCATAGCCCTGAATCGCCTCGTAAAAAGCAAACATCGCGGCGCCAAATAGTTCCTCGCGCTTAGTCCCGTCATCTTTAAGGGAATACCTGGCGGCGCGGCTATGTAAAAAAGGCCTGAAGTCGTTGATTAAACTCTCCATTTCACCTTCACAGCTTTTGGCCGCAACCGCGCGGCTATTTAGGTCGTCAGTTCTTTCAAGTATTTCTGCCCCCATTAGCGCCTCCTTTTAGAAAGAGTCTTTACATCAATGAAAGACCCTTCTAAACCTCTTTTGGTAGAATCTTCTTGTAGTTGAAACAAGATGCGCCTATTTTGTTATGCCAGGGATAAAATATGTATTTTACGATATTTTTTCTATTTGCTTATTTTTGTTTTATTTGCCCAAGTTTTTCTTTCTTTTCCATGTTTTTACTATATCATACTTTTTGACCTATTACAAGCCTTATCCTGTTATAAAAATCATGGCTATTGCGTTTATCATCCTGCAAACCAGCAATCCGGCAATTGTGGTGAGCAGAAATGCCACTGACGTCCAGCGCAGGCTTGCAGTCTCCTTTTTTATGGTCAGCAGCGTAGTCGAGCGCGGAAAATGGTAGAAGATGCTGTCAGTCTCATAAATCTGTCCCCTTTATCCCTACACTAAAATCTGCGCCAATCTTCTCTCCGGATGGCAACAACGGCCCCGCGGATCTCGTAAGCCACCGTATGCGCCGCCATAAAGTTTGTCACCACTTTTTTGCCATTCTGGATGATGGAAAAGATATCCTTCAGGGAACCGAACCGGTCAAACACTGGAAGGCCACCCCCACTTGCTTGACGGATACTACAAGCAACCTGCTAAATAGCAAAACGGATACCTCATATTTAGGTATCCGTTTTCGCCATATTAGTGTTGATGTATTTGTAGAATGTGTATTTTAGCCCGCCGTATTCTTTTTCGTCAGATTTGCTTCCAATTGCCCAATTTTCCAGTGAGTCAATTGAGGGAAAGTGCTTATCCGCCTTTTTGTCGGCTTTAACTTTTGTCAGATATATGGCGTTGCAATAATCCAACAGCTGGCTGTATATTTCTTGCCCTCCAATTACTATAACGTCATCAGGATTGTATACGTTCACGGTATCAAGCAACTGTTCAATACTATCGCAAATAATTGCGGATTCCAAACTCAAACCTTTCTTTCTTGAGAGAACTATGTTTATTCTACCCTTTAACGGCTTGCCGCCAGGCAATGATTTAAATGTAGAATGACCCATGACCACAACTTTATTCATTGTGAACTCTTTGAAAAACTTCATATCTTCCGGGATAGTGAATAGCAAATCTCCATTGTATCCGATACCCCAATACTCATCAACTATAACTATAGCAACCATTTCCCACCTCTTCTCAAATCGTTATTTGTTTCATTTTCAGTCGTAACCAAGATGTTTCTTCTGCAGGCACTTACCGGGTACCAACTGCAATCTCCGCAAATATCTTCCATCATCAAAGAAGTCATTTTTGCGTTTATCTCACTTGTGATTTTTTGGTATATATAGCTTTTCTCCTCAATCCCGAAATAGTTTACTACTTTTCTGTCAATACGCTTTACCTTGTCATTTCTTTCGCACAAGTCCTCGCCTATTTTCTTTGGGCATTTCTCGCAGATATCATCTGTGGAGAAGACAATTTCGACCACAGCATCAGGGATATTTCGCAAAATATTCGTGATGTCTGTCATGTTTTTTACGAAATCGGCGCTGTATCCCTTGCCGTTAAACCCCTGCGTGCACAACAAATGATGAGGGCGCAACTTCATGATATCACCCTGGTTTTTGCCAACGCAACTTTGATGCTTTTGCTTATTACCGGCAGAAGAATAATTCTTAAAATCGCCGTGGGTATAAACGGAAACACGGTTGCATAAAAGGCCGCTTGCAGAGGTGCTGGCATAACCCAGCTGAAATAAATCATGCCGGAAATAAAGTTGATTATCGTGCCGACTGTAAGGCCACATACCAACCAAACTACATTGTTTTTGCTTTCCCCGATTCCGGCCAGCAAAGCCATAATGGGAAAGGAAAGAATAAAACCGCCGGTTGGCCCAAAAACAATACCTATGCCCCCGGTAAAATGCGCAAATACGGGAACCCCTACCGCGCCAAGCAGCACATACATCAGCGTCGATATTGTGCCGTTTTTTGCGCCAAGCACGATTCCCGCCAGCGAAATCACCCATGTTTGCAGCGTAATAGGCACACCGCCCGGCAAAGGAATAGCTATTGGGGCGCAAGCAACCATAAGTGCTGTAAAAACCCCTATATAACAAAGGTTGCGCACCGATATTTTTGAGTTTGCCATCGCAATCTCCTCACAATCATTTTTACTTTTTCGCAAAGGCATTAAAATATGAGGACAAGTGTACCAATTGTGATAAGCGCCCCGCCTATTATTGTCTTTATGCTTACGGCTTCCCCCAAGATGATAAACGCTAAAATGATGGTGATTACCACACTGAACCTGTCAACCGGAGAGACTCTTGAAACTTCGCCAATTTGCAAAGCTCTGAAGTAAAACAACCACGATGCACCTGTGGCTATGCCGGAAAGAACTAAGAATATCAGGTTTCTTTGGCTCACCTGGGCGATTCCGTTTTGATTGCCGGTTATAAATACCATTCCCCATGCCACGATAACTACAACTATCGTTCTTATTGCAACGGCTAAATGAGAGTTGACGCCTTCAAGCCCTATTCGCGCCAATATAGAAGTAAGCGCCGCAAACACCGCAGAAAGCAACGCAAATACCGCCCACATAAATTATCCCCCTTTATGATTCTGGCTGACAATTAATTTAATCGCCCCGGGCAAAGGCGCCCGGGACGAAAAATTTGATTAAAACGGAATGTTGCCGTGCTTCCTCTTGGGAATCTTCTCTTCTTTATCGCGCATAATGAGCAGCGCCTGGATGAGTTTTTCCCGGGTTTCCCGGGGTTCGATCACATCGTCCACATAGCCGTTGTAAGCGGCGGCGTAGGGGTTTGCAAACTTCTCCTTGTACATGCCCACCAGTTCGGCCCGTTTCTCGTCCGGTTTTTCGGCGGCTGCGAGATCGCGCTTATACAAAATGTTTATAGCGCCTTCCGGTCCCATTACGGCGATCTCTGCTTGAGGCCAAGCGTAGACGATATCGGCGCCCAGATCACGGCTGCACATTGCTATGTATGCGCCGCCATAAGCCTTGCGCAGAACAACAGTTATTTTGGGTACGGTGGCCTCACTGTAAGCGTAGAGCAGGCCCGCGCCGTGACGGATAACGCCGCCGTATTCCTGGCCTGTGCCGGGCAGGAAGCCGGAGGTATCTACAAGGGTGATAAGCGGAATGCCAAAAGCATCACAGGTGCGGACAAAACGGGTGGCCTTAGTAGCGGTGTCGATATCCATGCAGCCGGCCAGCACGTTGGGCTGATTGGCCACGATACCCACCGGTGTGCCGTCAACTCTCGCGTAGCAGGTTATGATATTCCTGGCCCAATTCTCATGGGGTTCAAGAATCTCGCCGTCATCCACAATGCTTTTGATAACATCGTACATGTTGTAGGCCTTGTTGGGATTGTCGGGCAAAATATCGTTGAGGCTTTCCACCTTGGCGTGAACATTTCCGGCTGAAAACGATTTGGGGA
>Ga0123355_10005458_pt1 | contig 18628 bp, 10 predicted proteins | sample TergutEmb28metaG_3_FD_89872 | JGI IMG/M metagenome (GOLD analysis project Ga0123355, IMG submission 89872) | Embiratermes neotenicus P1 segment gut microbial communities from Petit-Saut dam, French Guiana - Emb289 P1 | ecosystem: Host-associated > Arthropoda: Insects > Digestive system > Gut ... | reverse complement strand
GTAGAAATATAGACATGGAGGCTTGAAGTCGGTGAGGGTGCGAGTGACATGGAGCATGTATTGACAGGGAGAAAATGTGCATAAAGGTTTTTGGTGGCGAGACTTGAGGGAAGGACACCACTTAGAAAACCTAGAAGAAGATGGAAGGATAATATTAAAGTTCATCTGCAAGAACTGGCATTGGGGGGGGGGGACATGAACTGGATTGATCTGTCTTAGGCCAGGGACGGATGGCGGGCTCCTGTGAATATGGTAATGATCCTTCAGGTTCCCTAAAAGGCAGGGAATTTCTTGGCTAGCTGAGGACTTGATAACTTCTCAAGGACTCTGTACCATGGAGTTAGTTATTTAATACGGTGTACAAGATAGTACCTCCTTCATGAACAAATCATGTTGGCAATGTATATGTCAGACACACATGCCTTATCTGGTAACATAAATTAATGGAAAAGGATCAGCAAATCTTGGGAAATAGAATCTACTCTAAGGCAAAATGTTTCTAGAAGGGCATGTTACCATTATTCTGGAAACTGTCCATCATCTTAGACACTGCTTAAATAATACATTTTGGAAAGTTGATCAATTTCTGTCACTGGCTGTAAGGGAGGGAGGGCTGCTACTCATTCAGGACCATTTCTGTGCAGTATCTTGTACTAAACACATGTGAATTTCATACAAGAATTATTTCACATCTACTTTCAACAACAGAATAATTATCTGAATAATAAATTTGACACTACCTCTCCTCAGAGCAAGGATCCTTGGTTGGATCTTCATACAGCATGATGACAATCTGTGACATATAGTTCAGTTCTGACACCATGCTCACATATTCCATCGCTCTACGCCACTGCTCATCCTTCCGCACCTGCAAACAATACTGCCAGTAGCTCACAACAAAACACTGATTAATTCCACAAATAAAAGAATAAAGACAGCACATAACTCACATCAAGCAGACCACCATAACGCAGTACAGTCAGAAGTGAATGAACATGGCTTTCACTGGTAAAGTACAGACGTGTCCGCACATGTCGTCCAGGGCTTGATACACCATGTGAGTAACTGAAAAACATCGGACATGTTAGTACTACTACAATATAACGACATTTTACTGGATTTATTATATTCACCCAAAAACTGTTAAACTATTTGAAACTAAATTTGAAAATTCTGACAGCAGGGACAAAAATGTTGCAGCTAGTAATGTTAAATTTATCACTAAATTTATAAAGGTTTGACAGAACTTTGTGGGATGTGGATGGGTACATACCAAATTGTTATGTCAGTTATTAGATGTATATGAGGTTAAAACTATACTACGAACTAAAATGTCTGTAGCCAACACATTAAAATCCATGCCTAATTCTTGGAGGATCAAATTACTAGTGAAAAGTTGGAAGAGCATTAGCATTCCTTTCTTCTAAGATGTCACACAGTGCAGTTTGGTATACTGGTACATATCTCCAAGAACAGATCAAATTACAGCAGACTTGATCAAAGGATGAGGTTGACGTAGAACATTACATTGCAAGACACACACTCTCTCTTCGGTACACAAAGAACAGCCAGTGACACAACTGACAGTACTTATATTGCGATCAATGGGTTTTATATTATTTTGTTGTGCCATGGCAATGTATGGAATCATCTACTGTACCAATTTATAATAAGAAGTTCAATGCAAAACGAATTGCATACTTTCCTACTGGCACAGATTTATAGTGCCACATAAATAGTCAACATTACTGTCATATTCTAATAATAAAACCAGTAAGAAGCACTAATTTCTCAAATTTATTTTTGGAATAGGACTCTACATGTTTTGGACAGAGATACTGTCCGAAACATGTAGAGTCCTATTCCAAAAATAAATTTGAGAAATTAGTGCTTCCCGTTGGTTTTTTTTTAATAAGAATATATCATGATGCATGGTCTTCAGAACATCAACATCACTGTCATCCTCAGCATTGTAACACATAACTATTGTGCAGAAATAATTATATACATATTCCATATGTATGTTAACACTGTTGGACGAGACCTCAATCTCTAAATTATGCCGTGGTTGTAACTCTATCTGCTCTGTATATCTGAACTGAACAGATGAATGATGCTAGCATCCCCGTTACACTACACTGATTAAGGCTATTCACCGTGGGTTAAGTCTGTTAACAGTCTCCTCTCCTGACTCCTCAATGTTACGCTGCAGATCTGCACGGATTTTCTTCAGTAGTGGTGTGCAGATTCCCTGTCCTATAGTCAACTTTTCTTGCATTGTAAGCCCATATTCCTGCAAGAGATATGTGTTAAAACTATTAAGATGTTATGAATTATTTTTACAGCTTGAAACACAATATGAGTGCTATATCACAGAGTAATAGGACACATGGAAAATTACAGTAGAGGTATATAGATTTCTGAAATCAGTATAGTGCAACCTTGATGTGACACAAAGCTGTTAAGTTCAGGAAAATGCCTGATTTAATGAGTACTAAAATTATCCAAAAACAAACTGAAATTTGCATACTTAACACTGATCTACATCTTCTAAACTCAATTTATATGCATTACTATAGGGTGCCAAGGTTTCAAATAGCATTAATGTGTAAAGTAAACTGTTTATATGTTCTACAGCTCATCACATTACATATGTGCACACATACATATATAAACCCACATTTGTTATGTCGTCAGTGCTCTGCCAACCATGAGGTAGAACAGTCCAAATGTCTCTTGCAGGTTTAAGTTCTGAATGATATGTCAACTCAGAAACTGGCTGCCCACCTCATGTAGTTGGAGTTATACCTGAGTATACGTGCAAGGTGTGGACCAGTCATGGCTTGTTTTAAAATTATGCAATGTACTTGAACAAGCACATTAATCTTTTGGAGCCGGAATTATTTTTTTAAATTTTAGCACATCTTGTATATAAAATGTGAATAAAATAGGAACCAAATATGTTAGAATTATGAAACAAACTGCATTTTGAAGAAAAAAAAAAACCGAGAGTATATACCATGTTTAAAATATTCAATACCTGTATTTGTTGAATAAATATATAAAATGAAACGTTTAGAGGTTAGCGGTTCGGTACGACCACTATAGGGGTCATTAGGCGTCAAAGGGTTAAAGCCATTAATTCATCATGGGCATTCTCACCTCATACCTAGAAATGCCTGCCATTTGAATTTCCTGTGCCTACAATGTTCCACTGGTATTGTCCTATGATGTTAATGGCAGATCACAAATTACATGATTAAGAATTTCAATAGGTATGCCTGCCAATCTTTCTAGGCAGAACTACCTGGAAATGTTGATTCCATGTTTCCATACCCTGTGTTCTCTTTTCCCTTGAAACTGCTGATTATACTTCTTTTTTTCCTCCAAAATAGTGAACCGTGTTGAGAAAGTCGGCCTGTATATCACCTCTAGTTTGCTCTTTGACAGGCCACTGACTTCACACAGATGTATTATTTAGAGCTTTGTATTCAAGTCCAAGCATATACACACTATAGATAAGCTTACGATTCACTAAAAAAACGTGCACAAAATTATTGAAAATGCCCAATCATAAACTAAATGGCACTAAACCAAGAACCAAAAAAATTTTAACTGAACTGGCACTTAAAAGCAAATAAAAATATCAAAACAGAAATCTACAAACTAGTAACAACAGAGAGTTGGGAAGGTTGACTACAGAAAGGTCAGACTCAGAAATGCAGCCATATGAGTGAAGTAACATGACCAAACCACAAGCAAACTGCCAGTACTGTAGGAGCAACAGGCTGAGTACAACAGGCAGGCTATGTAAGTCACTTGGTATGACACAAAAACTTCAAAAACCAGCCTTATTTTACAAGTATTATTCCCACATTAAAGAAATGTTCAGAACCCGATGGTGCCGGTAATTTTTATTGCTCAATAAACATCTCTTGATACACCATAATCTTTTTACTGCAGTTTCACTGTATGTACATGACAGAAAAAACAAACACTGCCCTGCTTAATTTCTCCTGCTGTCAGTCCATATTATATGTAAATATTGCTGAGACATTGCAAATTACTTTTAGAGCTGCACGAATCACACAGGGGGCTGGCACAAAGGACAGAATATGTGCTGGGATATATGGCTGCTGATAATGCCTATGGTATACAAAGCAATGGGAAGGAAGAGAAGTGTGAATACTCTTGACACCAGTATATATAAACAAAGGAACCTATTTCAGAGAATTTTTCCCACTTTGAACTAACTCACAAATGTTGTGAACAGCAAGCATACCTGAGGGATGACTATGTCAGCCAAATACTTGGCAGTGATATACAACTCCTCAGCTTGTTCAAACTGTAATGTGTGCTGGTTGTGCTGGAGGTCATACTTGATGCAGTCATAAATGTCAGGGATCTTAGAGATATCAAAAGTTTTGTTCTTGGTGCAGAAATCCTTTTCAATCTTGCCCCAACGTCTTCCCATCAATTCCCACGTCTCACCATGGTACAAAACAGCATCTGAGAACCACAACAAAATTGCTGTAGATTACATTAATACTCTATGCTTGTACAGACCACCTTTCTTATAAACATTGGCATCTTGTATGATTTTCTTTTGAACCCTTGTTTTTGACTGCTGACCTTATTCAGGCAGTTAAGGGCTGCTTAATGCATTATCACATACACTTAACCGTGTGTGTGTGTGTGTGTGTGTGTGTGTGTGTGTGTGTGTGTGTAGTTACACAATCACAGATAACTGTATCATGTTTCAACACAAGTTTAATAAACACATATAAATGAAAATTTTAAGATATCCCTGCATATAATTGTATAATTTTCCCAGTAACATGCCGAGAATGCACAGAGTGGGAATAGAGGTATGCCTAACTCTGTCCCAACCTTGGCACTAAAGAGGGGTGGGTGATCAATGCCAAGCCCCTTCTGCTTTACCCCTGGGAAGAGCCCCACTACCCACTGGAGGAGGCTGGATTGGCTCCAGGGCAAGCCTGGATGAGATCTCCATCAGTGATCACACCCCAGGCCATCCAGCCTGTAGCAAGTCAATATACTGCCTATGCTATCCCAGCCCCTTTCAACTGCCTACATACTAGTAAATCAAAGAATTTATATATCTTTAATGTGTACTTTTGTATATACTGAAATATGTACTGTTCAATATACAGCTGTCTAAAATAATTTTCCCCCAACCAGATACATATGAAGCACCTTTTGTCTTAGGGTCATCTTTCTTGATGTGCACAATATCCATGAGTCGTTGAATTAGGTCCTGTACATGCTCACAGCATTTGACAGGGTTCTTAACAAAGTCTAGTGCAGTAGAGATGCTAAGTGCATTTCCAGGATTGATCTTCTCACGGTCTTCTGCTGTGAAATCATGATCCTGCTGCATCAACTCATGCAGGCGAGACTTTGCCCTGCATGGAACATAAGCCAAGACCAAAGACATTTTAGTATTACACAGAAATGATGGGTTAAAATAAATTAGTATATTATTAAATATGTTTATAACAGTACACTATCATCTTAAGATTACATGAAAGTTTCCATTTAAAAAAAATTAGCTAATTATTTGCATCTACAATAAATCTGACCTTTCTGGTAAATGGCTCTTGAAGTTCATCACACCTAACACAGGGACTCTTTAATCATACCCTATTCCAAAAACCTCATTCCACTCCACAATATGTGAATCTTGTTCCCCTACAATGCATTTCATTGCCATCCTTCAATCTCTAACTTCTGTCTTCCAAGATACCTCCTACAACAAGATTCTGTAAACACTCACATGGAATTTTTGTAGCAGAACAGCTTTTATCATGAAGACTGTCAATCCTATGTCCTATTACAGAAATATGACATAATGGTGGAAATTGTATTCATTTAGCTTAAGACAGGGGCTGGGGAACACAATTATGAACCCAGTGGGTTCCAATCATGGCAGTGAAGTTCTTGACCAGCTGAGCAAACATGAGTTCTCAAAAACATTTCTCTTCTGTGGTATTACTTTATTATGCCACATTCTCTGACTATCTGCAACAGCACACTAAACATGTGTCTAATTATTGTTCTGACTGGGCCATATTTTCAACTTGCAAGGTGACGAAATGCCCTGTCAAGGTGACAATAAACCTGTTTAAGATGAGTAACATTTAGATACTAAAAATCCTGACAGTGAACACAGTGACACCATCTTAAGACATTTTTGGGAATATAAAACAGATTTAGCTTATTAAATAGGAGAATGCCTTACATGGGACAGCATGAAAATATTATCTTGTAATTATGTACCAAAACTGACATCCAGTCTACCTGAATATATATTATTCCACGCAAATTCTGCACTAAAACGATACATTTTCACCATCAAATCACATTTTAACACTTATCTTCTTCACTTATTTTGACACAATCTTAAACACAAGAAAACATATTTTTACACGTGCAACCAGTAAATTAAGGGCCCATTCCAGCTGGAACAATTCCATATGTATGGACTTCACCTTCCCATACTTTACTGTTTTCACCTTTCTCTGGCTCAGCTATTGACTTACAGACACAGTATGGTGTCTCATATTTCAAGTTGATACAGAAATGCCAAGTTCAGTGATTTTTGTTTTTCAAGAACAATTGAAGTTGCATCCACCTTGGTTACTATGTCCAGCTATTCTTGAATTGATACTATTTTGACATACTACACCAATTTTTGAGGCAGTAGCCATTCTAATCATGTGTGTAATTAAATGCTCCACAGGACGAAAAATGTACACCCAAACAATTTAAAGCAACTATATAATGTATTTAAATTTTGCATACAGGTACTTCATGTTACTGAATAAAAGTAAAACAAGCACACAGTCACTATGCACTATGTTAAATTCACATTTCTTTGTTTTGTAGATTGCCTACATGCCAAGAGTTTACATCTCTAAAATTTTAAGCTTTATTACAAGCAACCATGTTTTGGACCTACATATCCTTCTAGCTGGTAACACATATGTAAAAGTGGTAACACCATCAGACTTCACAAGCTCAATCCATACCCTGACCAACACGACAGATACTTCCAAAAATAAGGCATATAGATCACACTGTGTGAAACACTGATTTGCAACTACCTTGCAGATTCACTTCAGAAGCTGATGGCATAATTTTGTCACCATATGCTTCAAACAAACTGAACAAACAGGAATTTGGACATGATATTTAAGATTTTGATGCAAAAAATGCAACAGTAGGGGAGAATAATTTGTTGTGCTGCAAACTTTTTGTGGTTCTTAGGTAGGAAAGCCTTTAAGTGGGAAACATATTAAAAGAACAATGTTATGTTACACACATTTAAAAATGTCAATACTAATTATTCTGGTTTATCAATTAGTTTCACTGTACTTCCTAACTACAATAACAGAAGCATAATAAATTTCAGTGCCTCTGAAATAACATGCATAAGACTGCTTACGAGAAAGGCAAAGAGGTGATGAAGAAAACCAAGGATACTTAAATCCACAATTAAAGTCATGCCTAAAAGATTTAAAATATTTTGGTGTAATGAGATTATAACAATTCTTGGCCAATTAATAATGTGGAAGCAAAACAGTTTGTATGGATGTAGCAACTAAACACCTGTGTTTGCTTGAAGCAGTTCAGATCACGTGAGTCATTATATCACAGCCAATTCAAGCCATTTAGGTATTAAATGGGCTGTTGGAAGAGGAATTCAAAACTTTATGATTAATTTATTTACCTCACCCCTAAAATAAAGGATTTCTTTATCATACCAAGTACATGTTACACACAGAGCTGTGAAAATATATATGTTTTTCCAACAATCCTGTAGAATGAGAGCTTACACAGCCTGTCACGAGATAAAAAGAAATATGTACCTATTACCGGTAAATGTGCTCATTCTGACCGCACAATATACTGTATTTACCCGAATGCATGATGACTCTAACCTAAGATGAACACCCCCTCCCCCCAAAAAAAATCTGCCAAGAAAAAAAATTTTACTATTAACTTCATACACTTAATACACAAAGCATGTCAGATTCTATCTACCATTACCAATCAGTGTCACTGTTGCCATCTTTGCAGTCAGTGTCTTCATCTTTGTCACACTCACTCTTTAGGAGTTCCATCCTCCTCACTGCCATTCCACAACATATCATCTTCAGTCCCATCCACTGCACCGGAGGTACAGCACTTCTTAAAACCCTTCACAGTCACCTTAGGTGAGATGCTCTGCCATACCATTATGATCCACACTGACTAAATACCACACTTACATTTCTTGGTTTATAAACTTACTTGAAAATAGGAAAATTCACAATTTTCTCCATAGATGGTGTTAAGAATTCAAATATATGTTTCCTGGACTTTTGTGTCATGTCCATGGTCTGATCAGTCTGAGTTTATGGCTACTTTTATGGCTTTTAATTTGTGGATTGGTCAAAGTTTTATGTTTTGAGTCCTGTAGTTAATTTTTAATTAGCTATTTTCCTGTTACTACCCTTGGACTAGATCTGTTCTCAAGTTCACATCTAAACAAGTTTACTGTTTCTATGGTACCCAAGGACTAAGAATAGTGCAATCTAAGGGTACATCAGGTTATGTGCTTCTTTGCTGGAAGATGTAAATAGAGCCCGATTCCAAAACATCATGCTTCTATAAAAAAACTACATGATGGACAAGGTTGCCCCCATAAATGAAGTGTCAGTTAACTTCCCTCATGCTCTGTTCTCCCTTTTGGACTTCTTCACCCTTGAAGCTGGGACTGATAGGTTGTCCTGCAATGCTGGTGTGGAATTACCACTCTAAGCTTCATAATGTCTCAGTAGTGCACAGACCTCACATGATTTTGCAACGCAGGCCTTGGTTTGGCTCCACATGGTCTGGTTCAGAGTGATCCAGTTTGGTGCAGTCTGGTTCAATGCTTCCTACGTGAATTTAAGAAGGCCTCAAATATTTATGAACGAAGTTTAAGGGAAACACCCCGTCTTGCATTCAAGTAAATACGGTAATGTGGAAGCTTGCCACATGAGGACTGAAAAACCAAATACAACCATTCCCTGTTATTGTGTTTTCTGTTTACTAAAATGTTGCTATACTGCTCATGAATAATTAATATTTATGCTTCTTACAATGCTAGAGCATTCTGCTACAACACTTTGGGCTGACATCTAATCATAATGATTTTAGAGTGTGTATGCTATGTTCAGCACCTTTATATACACTGTTTTTGACATACACAGGCCCATTGTGCATTACTGGTGAAAGCCAATATACACAGCTACTGCAGATCTGTGTGTGTACTATGTCATTTTTAATGCAGTATACATCTAAAACTGAAGTATCAAGAGTTTAAATTTGGAAGTGAAATCAGATGTCCCAAAGTGTCTGAGCTCAAATCAGCATAAGCTTGACATCTGCAAAGCTGGGTCCAGCTGGGTACACAGCATGGATAATTATTCATCAATCAATTGCATATAATCTCCATCAATCCAGGCTTCAAGTGTTGCTGACTGATTAAATGAACCTTCCATGTCAGGTAAATGAAGGGATATTTTCTTCTGAAGTCTCCTCTGCTTCTGCACCTGTAACTTACATGTTCTGATACTTGCTAGAATCACAGTCGTTGTCCAGGAGTCCATTTGTGTTGGCTGATTTCACCATTTGCACCAGAATTGGAGTCAGCTCTCCCTCCAAAGCAAGCAGACCCTTTGCAAATGCTGCAGCTGTCATCTGGACACGACCTTCATCTGATGCATATATCTTGAGGTCATGGCGGAATGTAGAATGAAGGCGAAGAAGGCCCAGACCTTGTGTGCCAGCATACTCACCTGCACCAGTCACATTCAATGGGTATGCCACAATAACTGAAGTCAGATTAACTGATGAATATACAGAAACCCATATCATGAAGGGTGTAAAAGTTCTGCAATGTGCTTATCTTCACGATGAAATGATGTGTCAGAAATTTTTCATTCTTTTAATTCCAGTCTGACTCCTCCCATCCTCAAATCAAAAGGAAAAGGAAAGGTGTTGTACACAGGAATATGTGCTCTCTGCTCAACATTGTTTCCCAGTTTTGTTTTAACTGGCTAATCACACTAAACTTGATTATGCTCACTGATGCCACCATGATCCCATGTATGTTTAAAACCCCTACACTGCATTGTAGGAAAAAGTACAGTGCCATGAGTAATTTACAGTTGAGATAAAAATATGTGTTATTTTACTGTAGGTTCTAAAAATTGTTTTGATTTAAAAAATGGATTAAGATACTAAATTCAACAAAAATGTAAAATTCTAACAATACTTCTAATGTGTCTTAATAATTCTTAGAGGGAACAGAAGAAATAGTTATTTTCAAAATTTGAAATAAAATTACATAACTCATGTATGCCAGACACAAGGTTATGACATCTGATAAAATATGTATAGTGCAGAGCCATATTTAAAGTAAATTTGCTGACAATTTTAATCTAAACTTTTACACTAATATATAGCCAAAGAGGAGGGCATTTATCAGTACTTCACCAGTCCGATCTGAACTGGTTAACTTGTACTTGACTAGAAATTACTCAAAAATCACATGTGCTACAGCCTGGTTCCAAGCAGGAAATGACTCAGCTGACTTTAATACATATATATACATCTACTGGTAGAAGTCTGTGCTAGCAGCATGAGTGTCTTATTGTGGTCAGCCAAGAAACTGTCTGATCCAACCACACAGAAGGACAGTTTTTGCATAACCCTCCATTTTTCAGTGGATTACATATTTAATTTTCTTGTAGGTCAAAATTATCACATACTAAATCATTATTAACCTACTATCTAGCATACCTAAAGTTTACTACCAACAGCACATATGCTACTAACATCTGGTCAAATGTGATAAATTAACTTTTAAAAAATAACAGTAAGTTTGAACTGCAATGTAATTCTCACACATGCACACTAGCTTCTTGACTTGATTTTATACACACACATATAACATTTTGTTGTTTAAAAATTTGAAAGGTGAGATATAATAATGCTGGGTGATGGTGAAGATGGGGTCATGAGAAAAATTCTATTAACCCATACAGAAATACAATTTTAGCTGAAATCTTGTGTAAATGTGCAATTCAGGGTGTGCATCTCATGGCTATAACAAAGACTGAGGGTACATGAAAACTAAGGTGTTCTGGACAGCTACTCAAAGAGTATGATAATAACTTGGGGGGGGGACTGCACAGTGAGGAGCTTTGTTACTTGCACTCTTAACCAACTATGAGGGTGTTCAGAATAAGGAGGATACAATTTGTGGAACATGTAGCATATATGGGAAAGAAGACAAATGTACATAAAATGAGGGTCCAATCTTAAGAAGTAGCATGTGAGAAATTAATTATGACTATGAATAAATCAGCCTGATATCTGTGTTCGTTTCTGAATATTATTTTACATTAGCTCTCCTAGTTATACAATACAAACTACAACAAATACAGTAGCTGTATTCTATGGTGAACAGTGTCCACTTCAAGTACCTAAACCTCTAAAGTTTCAAAAGAGGTCATTAATTCAATCTTGCCAAACCAATTTTTCAGTTTAGGCACAAGACCATCATTTGTTTTGCTTGAAACACACACTACTAACGTTACATAAGGTAACTATTCAGCATTATGAGTACCATCAACAAAAATTAGTCAACAAGGGTTAAGATCACAACACAATTCAGATTTTTTACATAAAACATGTGCATTCCAACCAATGTCCTTTCACCAGCCGACAAGAGCTGATTAACACTTTGGTACCAAAACTGCCCAATTTACTCTGCAAAATAACCAGGAATTAAATGGCCACACATTACTTTGCATGTTCTTGGTGGCAATTTCAGTGGATGTTTGGTTTTCTCAGCATCACACTGTGCAATGAATGTAGTTTACCTTCAGCACCGAAGGGTTTCAAGAAATGGCAGCTGTGTAACTGAACTGTCGATATCAGAGTATGTAACAGAAGGTCCACATTCTGGGTTGTCTCCTCATACAGAAACAGCAGACAGCTAAAGGAAGCAGAAGAGAGCAACTAGCTACTAAATAGAGACTGAGTGTGTTGGACTACGAACCACTGAGGTGTCTACCTTGGCCACCTGGGTACATGCATCGGAAGATGCGCCCCAGCTCTTCTGCCTGAATACGTCCAGCAGGTGTTAGTTCCCCACCCCATTTGAGGATCAGCACCAATGATGGCTCCTTGGGAGCATCTATCAACAAGAAAAACTATCAGGATTTGTGAACAGCACAAAAGCAGATCTGTAACAGCCACATGTGTAATGCAGTCAAAACATCATTCTTTTTTCTAACGCACACCTAAAGACATTTACTGAATTTCAACCAAATTTTTCAAATTAAATATCCACAACTACAGAATACTTATTATAAATTGTTGTCCTCCTGAATCACCCGTATCAATCAACATTCAGATGGCAGCCTTGCACAATATACTGATAAAAATCTAAGTTAGATTATGCCACTTCAAAATGAACTGTTTTAGTATCATGACATAACATGGGGCCAATAAGGGGCAGCAATAATTACATATGACCAACAAGACATAATCATTAAGCTTACATAAATAAAAAATGCACGTGCGCGTGCACGCGCACGCACACAGAGAGAGAGAGACAGAGAGATAGAGATAGAGATAGAGAGAGACACTTAAGAGGATATACTTTTCACAGTAATGCTACATTCAAAACACACACACACACACACACACACACACACACACACACACACACACACATATATATATATATATATATATATATATATATGGAGACCACTCAAGAATCAGAAACCTACCACCATGCACATGGATGTATTTAGATGTACTACCACCATCTCTCTTTGTGTTGTTCGTGTTTTAAGGTTACCATAGAAGTTCAGTGTTTTGTTTATGTGCAATATCATGATGCACACACAAAAATATTTTAAAACTAATAACCAGGAAACTTCCTGAATTCGTATCAAACCCCCTAAGGGGTTCAAATATATGCACTAGTCACTCAGGTTACAGACAAATAAGGAAATACAAACAAGAATACAAAGCAGCCAATAAACTAGAATCTTCTGTGAAAACTGTCACATGTCACTCTGATAAAACACAATGCAGAAAACACCAACTTTTGTTATATTTCAATAATGCCTGAAATTGGCCACTAGTAAATTTCCCAGTAGGAAATATGTTTACACCACTTAAATGAACATGGAGAGGTAACATCATTTGTTACTGAACCATATTTGGAAATGTGAAACCATTCACAACATGGTTGAGAAATTTTGCTTTCTCTAATACACAGATGTAAGAATGCAATCACAATTGATACGGCTTTTATATTATTATTATTATTATTATTATTATTATTCATAGTAGTAGTAGTGGTAGTGGTAGTAGTAGTAGTAGTAGTAGTAGTAGTAGCAGTAGTAACAGCAGCAGCAGAAGCAGCAGTATAAAAAAATAAAATATTCCACAGTAAAATCTTTACCATCATCTGAGCTGGAGCCACGAGGTCGGCCCTTTGGCTGATATTTCATCTGCACCTTGCGATTAATGCCTGAGAAATGTCCATACCTGCACAACAGAAAGCCTTTGTTTTCCATCTTTCTCATATAGCAGTGATCTGAATTACACATAAGGGAAAAATATGTCAATGGAACTCCCACTTAATATCTATCAATTTAGCGCTATGCTTCGTCTCGTTCTTATTCTCTCTTTGTTAAATCCATTATACTTCATTTTCTTCACTTAGTTTTTGAACACATTGTGTTTTAAAAAAAATAATAGTGAATGGGAATTTCATTGTATTTTACAAAATTACACACTCTGGTGGAGGAAGAATCACCTTGCTGTAATTGAACAAATAATGTATTAGTATATGAACTCTAGTTACAGCTGAAAGTTGGCTGGGCAGAGGTCTTAAGTATCTGTACGCAGGCAAAGCTAGAGTGTAACCTATGTGGGGTGAATTATATATTACATATTACAACTTAACACAATATAATAAAAAAAAAATATAAACTCTCCCTAGTTGAATATATGAGTTATGTTCTGTGGTGTCACCTTGATTTGCCACTTTTGGTCTAACTGATTTGTTCTCCAGGGGAAGTGATAGCTACTGTGTTTACGTACAGGCCTCTCTGACTGTACTCTTGTATGTAAGAACTCAATCAACTGATCTGCTCTCAACACACTCAGTATAAACACTGCAGTTGCACAGGGCTTGAACAATAAACTAAACATTTACCAACAAAAATACATTAAAATCTGTGAAGCAGGAGCAACACTGGTGCTATTTAATGTACAGTCACATCCTGACATTTTGTATGGTAACAGATGCCTGGACACATGCAAGTTTTGTGAAGCTTACTTTGTCTCAAACAAATATTTTATTTTCACTTTAATGACAAAAAGGTTCTGGTTACAGAACATAAAGGATATAATTATATGTTCATACCAAGCATATTGATTAAATAATGTTTATTGTTGTACCAACATATGCACAAATAAATAGTGTAAATTCATATTAAAATTACTCCAACATGTTTTGGTGTTAATACACCATTGTCAGGGAGTTTACTCCTAACTGGCGCACCACACGCACCTAACCAGGAATTATGTATGCGGCCACATTTACCAAGATTTTATCATAATGACACACTACCATATTGTATTTTATCATTTTAATAATTCATAACTTTAGCTGACACAACTTGCAAACTCCCTGAAGATGGTGTATTAATACTGAAACATGTCTGAGTAATTTAATATAAACTTACACTACATATTTGTGCATATGTTGATATAACAGTAAACATTAATAAAGGACATAATCCACACAGAAAGTTTAAGCCTAGAAGGATGATTAATATTAAGAGACATTAAAGAAACAGGAATGGAGGGAACAAACTGATATCACCTGGCTGAAGACAGGGACAAGTAACAGGCCCTGGTGAACAGAGTAATGAACCTCTGCATTTTTTAAAATGCAGAAAATTTCCTGACTTGCAGGAGACCAATAAGCTTTACAAAATGGCACCCACGGAGTTGGTTAAAGACAGTAAATCATGTGTAACTACAGGCAGGCACCTGATTTTCAATACAGTGACAGACATTAGTTAGACAAATGTCCTGCTGTAACTGTTTTCGGGAGCGGACATGATTCCAGACAGCCCCTAAATGAAAGAATGGGTTGCTACCTGGAGAATTACTGAGCTCAGGCAGGTACCTGGGTTGTGAAATTCTTCTGGCTACTGGTGCGAAAGTCAAATTGTCATAGTTTGTCAAGACTCTGCCAATTCCCTGGATGAGGCAGCCAGAATTGACACATCAATAATAGATTTTGAAGGTCTCTGTGGAGTGAGTAGCATTTATTGATAGTTATGTATAAGTGTTATGGCCCAGGGGTCAATTCAGCCTCTAACAGAAATGAGTACCAGAAGTATTTCCTAGGGGTAAAAAGTGGCCGGTGCTTAAGGCTGACAACCTTACCACCATCCTGGGCCACTGTCATGTAATCTGGGAACCTTAACTTCCTGGAACCCTCTGGGCACCTTGGGCCTGTAATGGGACTGATGTATAATTGTTACTGCAGAGTATGTGGCTTCATTATTTGAATATTTATCCTTAAACTGTTTGTTCTATGTTGTTTGTCACAGTTGTGTGTCCTTTGTCCTTTGTTATGTTTCAATCGATTTAAGCTGCTACTGTTTTATTTTTGTTACACTGTTTTATAAGTTTTGCTGTCTACTTTGTGTGATGTGTGATGTGTATTGTTTCTCCATATGTATATTACTGTTCATTGTCTTTTGTGTACAAGTGTAATGACCACTGCCACCAGATGGAAACCCAATTGCAGTAAATAAATATTGTATCATATTGTATTTGAAGTGTCAACAGGGACAGAAAGGAGTTATGTCAAAGAGAATGTATACATTGGACATATACAGGAGCAGCAATTCTCAACAACAATACTTTCCTGAGTCACATTAACTTTAAATTTGAGGTTTATTAAACTTCTTCAAGCAAAGCACGTATAATATTTCTGGTTAGAATTTGTTTCCTTTTCCACTTGAGTAAACAGCAGCTTAGTAAATACTCACATCTCCAGGACACTTTTCAGTTGCTCCAACTTTCCTTGTTTCTCTTCAATCTCAGGATCAGCGGCTCTATGCTGAATCTCATTCAGCAGTGAGCGTGCTATGTCAAGAATTTCCTGCAGTTGCTTTGGACGCTTCAACTTCACATGGCCATCTTTGTAGCCATCATATTTCTCAAAGATCTCGAAGAACCTGCAAAAATCCAGCTCTACATGAGAATAAAGTCTCCAGTTCCAGGGCCTATAATATAATTTCTGTAACCTGAATATGACATAAAGCAGTACATATGGCTCAAAAATATGACAAAAACATTCACCTTTCACATTGTAAGGTGAAGAAGGAGAAGTTACTTGTTTATTAGAGAATGAGTCAGAGATATAGAAATACATGATCAGATATTCTGATCACACTAGCACAGTCTTGAATAAGAACATGAAAGCAGTCTCCATAAAACTGTCAAAAAAACTATGGTGTTATATATAACTGAAGTCCCTGTATCACCATCCCTCACCTCGTTAAATACATATGAAGTATCTGGTTTAGTGAGGTTATAGTGTTTGGATAACTGACAAGCAAAAACATCTGGTAAAAAGCAGTTCAGAAAAAGTCATAAATAAAATACACTTTCCTTTCCACCACAACACTCTAATGGGTAAAAGTTTCAATTTCTCAAGTTTCTTAAGTTGCATTGTATATGGATCTTTTTATAAATTACACTCTGAGAGTATACTGCAGTCAGGAATATCAAGTAGCATTAAAAGCACTATGAAATAAAATTTGGATGTCGCAAAACAAAAACTCATATACCTGAAATTTTTTACATGATGTGTAACTTTCATCAATGCCAAACTCTGTACCTTGTGATTCAATACTACAGAGTAACTGACAACCACCATATAGCTTAAAACTTACATAATGATGTTATCATACACTGTTACACAATTACTGAATGCTACCACATTCTGCAGTATGAATTTAGTCAAGATTCACACAAAACTAGTAAACAAGAAATGGAAGCATTTCAGATTTACATGAAAACCAGTAATAAAGTTGTTGAAAACCAAACAAAATATGACAGCAACACATATTTTGGCAGGGCACAGATTCTAAATTCCACTAATAAATATCTTGGCTCAAGCAGTGTCTCATTCATATATGTACATATTTCTCATAACAACTTGACTGCACCGTAAGCACACCAACCTGTGAATAATTCCAAGAACAAAAATTTTATCATATGAATTTCACAGAATATGTACATACTCCAGCAGTGGCATACCCAGGAATTTTATTTGGGGGGGGTTCCAACAAATTCAGGTGAGGACAGAGGACAGAGAACGGGGATTTGGGGACAGTAGCCCCCTACCCCCTAGTCAAGGGTTCTGGAGGCAGCTCTAATTTGGTACAAGAAATTTCATTTCATATAGTGAAAGTTTCTTAATGTTTGGTATTTTAAGACTATGATGACAACCAATTTATTTGTCATAGATAATGTAAAACAAATGCGAACTTAGGTAGTTTTAGAATTTTACTGCCTTTTTTCCGAACATCTTGGAGTGTTGGCGTCCTAAATTCAGCACTTTTTAACAGTTTTCACAATCGGGTTGAGTTTGGCACGATTTTGGAGGGTCTTCGGAATTTTCGGGGGGTTTTAACCCCCCTCCCCCCCGGTACGCCACTGCTGCCCACATCCTTCCAAGCAATCTGCAGTTCACACTTGTCCTACCATTTACGCTGTGTATATTCAGCTCTTCTGTTCAGTACGCCGTCAAATAGCCCGTAAACAAAACAGAAGTGCTTGCAGTGAACTGCAGCCCAACCGTCGCGTGTTGTATGTTACTGAGGCCGTTCGACACTGCCCCTTATTGACCAGTGAGGCTGACAGACCTTTGAAAGGTAATAACTGTGTTAAAAATCTGAGTTCCTGCACAAAACTACGGAGATTGGGTTGTGGGACGCCGTGTAGTTTGGTAGACGGTACCTACGTTTCGGTGACACCTGCCACCTTCATTAAAAAGAGATTGGAGACAGCAGTGTCCTCCGAAACGTTCGTCTAGATACCGCAACGTCATATCTCAAAAGCACATAATGCTTTACGCCCCACACAGTATCTGGAACGGAAAATCCTGGACTAGGTTAGCTGCTGTGAGCTGCGTATCTGAACTCACCTCCATATGCTTAGTTCCTCATTTCAGCGCCTTGCCAACGTCACAGTCCTCACTACTGTTCCTCTAAACATAAACCATTACATTATTCACCGTTGATTTGCGTATTCAGAGTTATCCGAAACGTCCAGACCGGCTGTGGGGCGCACCAAGCTTCATGGTCAGTAGATACCTGTTCCGTTTTTCAGGGGTTAAAGCGTCATGAGCGTTAAGTTGATCACTCTTCACCACCTGGTGCCAAGGTTACCCGTGATGGGAACTAAACTGATCTCACCCCCCCCCCCCCCCCCCCCCCCCCCCCCTTTTTTTTTT
>Ga0123355_10005457_pt1 | contig 18628 bp, 17 predicted proteins | sample TergutEmb28metaG_3_FD_89872 | JGI IMG/M metagenome (GOLD analysis project Ga0123355, IMG submission 89872) | Embiratermes neotenicus P1 segment gut microbial communities from Petit-Saut dam, French Guiana - Emb289 P1 | ecosystem: Host-associated > Arthropoda: Insects > Digestive system > Gut ... | reverse complement strand
GCACAAGACCTTTGGCGCCCCCAAGGCCGGCGGCGGGCCAGCCGTCGGCGCCTACGGCTGTTCGGAGGAGCTGGTGCCGTTCCTGCCGCGTCCGCTCGTCCACCGCGACGGGAACCGCTACACGATCGAGCACGAAGCACCGCTCAGCATCGGCCGCGTTCGTGAGTTCTGGGGCAACGTCCCGCAGATCGTCAAGGCCTACTCGTGGGCTCGCGCGCTCGGAGCGGACGGCATCCGCCAGGCGGCCGATCTGTCGGTGCTAGCCAACAATTACATGGAGCGGCGGCTGCTGGCGATCCCCGGGATCACCAAGTCATACCCGCAGGTCGAGGCGCCGCGCCTCGAGATGACCCGCTACAGCCTTGCGAAGGTCACCGAGGAGACCGGTGTCGGCGTCGTCGACATCCAGAGTCGGATGGTCGACTTCGGGATCGACGCGTTCTGGATGAGCCACGAGCCGTGGCTGGTGCCGGAGCCGTTCACCCCTGAGGCGGGAGAGTTGTGGTCCAAGGAGGACATCGACTACTGGATCGACGTGCTCGCGGCAGTCATCGCGGAGGCATACGAGGACCCTGAGACGGTCAGGACGGCGCCGCACAACCAGACGATCCATAAGGTTGACGCCTCGGGCGCCAACGACCCCGACCGCTGGGCGACCACCTGGCGCGCCCACCAGCGCAAACAGGCGGCCCCCGCCGCAGCGTAATGCCCAGCCGGGTGGCGATTGTCGGTGCCGGCAGCATCGGCTCGAGCTGGGCGGTCGTGTTCGCCCGCGCCCGCCACGAGGTGGCGCTGTACGACTCCGACCCGGACCGGTTGCCGGCCGCCGTCGCCGACATCGACGCCCGGCTCGCGGCGCTGGCGGACGCCGGCCTCCTCGACGAGCCACCCGACGAGATCGCCGGGCGAGTCGCCGCCCACAGCGAGCTTGCGGTAGCGCTGGCCGGCGCCGTCCACGTGCAGGAGTGCGCTCCTGAGTACCTCGAGCTCAAGCGCACGCTGTTCCGGGAGCTCGAACGGCTCGCCAAGCCCGAGGCGACGCTTGCGAGCTCGTCATCGGCGCTGACGATCAGCCAAACCGCCGGCGAGTTGCGCAGCCGCAAGCGCTGCCTGGTCGTCCACCCCGCCAACCCGCCGCACCTGCTGCCGATCGTCGAGCTGGTGCCGGCAGCCTTCACGGACGAGGTCGTGGTCGAACGCACCGCCGACACCCTCCGGCAGGCCGGGATGTCGCCGGTGCGCGTCAGGCGCGAGCTCGAGGGGTTCGTCTACAACCGCCTGCAGGGGGCGCTGCTGCGCGAGGCCTACTGCCTCGTCCGCGACGGGGTGATCGGCGTTGAAGAGCTCGACCGGATCGTCCGCGAGGGGCTCGGGCGCCGCTGGGCAGTGATCGGGCCGTTCGAGACCACCGACCTCAACACCCGCGGCGGGATCGCGGTGCACGCACGCCGGATGCGGGACGCCTACGGGCGGATGGGCGCCGAGCGCGGCCAGCACGACCCGTGGGACGAGCCGTTGATCGACGAGGTGACCAGGCAACGCCGCGCATTGCTGCCGCTGTCGGACTGGGACGAGCGCGTGGCCTGGCGTGATCGCGCGCTAATCGCCCAGGAGCAGGCGCGGCGTCTGCCTGCCCTGGGCAATAACATCGCGAGCCGTGGCGAGTAAGGCTGTGAACGGTTCGGGGACCGCGGTCCGCAAGCGCTCACGGGACTTCAACCAGTCGCTCGAGCGCGGCCTCGAGATCATCGAGACTTTCGGTCCGGAGGCGGCCCATCAGACGGTCAGCGAGGTCGCGACGAAGACGGGCCTGACCCGCGCGACCGCGCGACGGTTCCTGATCACACTCGTCGAGCTCGGCTACATGGTGACCGACGGGCGGACGTTTGCGCTGTCACCGCGTGTGCTGGGGCTCGGCTACTCGTTCCTCTCCGGGCTCGGCTTTCCGAACGTCGCGCTCCCGCACCTCGAACGCCTCGTCGCCGAGGTCGACGAGAGCAGTGAGGCTTCGATCCTCGACGGGAATGACGTCGTCTACGTGACCCGCGTCCCGGGCACGAAGCTGATGACGATCGCCGTCAACATCGGCTCGCGCATGCCGGCCCACGCCACCTCGATGGGTCGCGTGCTGCTCGCCGGTCTTCCCGACCAGGAGCTCGAGTCCTATCTCGCCTCGACAATCCTGAAGCCGATCCTGCCGAGGACGGTGACCGACGCCGCGACGCTGCGCGAGCGGGTCATGGTTGCGCGCAGCGACGGCTACGCGATCGTCGACCAGGAGCTCGAGGAGGGGTTGCTGGCCGTGGCTGTGCCGATCCATGACCGCTTCGGCCGCGTGATCGCCGCGATCAACCTGTCGACGCTGATCACCCGCCACACCGTCGACTCAGTCCGTGACCAGCTGCTACCGCCGCTGCAGCGCTGCGCGGCGATGATCGACCGCGACCTGGCGAACGTGGTCTAGGGCCTCCTAATAGCGAGCTTCGCTGATCGCGACGAACGTCTTGTCGGGCTCGACCAAGTACGCGTAGCTCCAGTAGCCACCGCCCGGCAGCGCGACGGTCTGCGGTTCGGACAGCAGCTCGACGCCGGAGTCCCGAAGCCCAGCCGCAGCGCGCTCGATATTCCGGACGCCGATCGCGAACTCGAACGGCCCCAGGTGGCCCCAACTGCCGCTCATATCCGGTGATGGCGGGAAGTGCTGGACCGGCTCCATCCCTGCTCCATGCGGGTTGGTCAGCAGCATCATCCGCTGGCGCGGCGGTGTGCGCGGCGCGTACCAGGGATTCATTGGCTCGAAGTATCCGTCGCTCTCGAACAGCTGCCCGATGAAGCCGAGGTCGCGGTAGAAGTCGCGCGTGCGCTCGATGTCCGCGACCCCGAAGGCCACGTGGTTGACGCCCTGCGGGCCGTCTTCGACGGGCCACCCCGACTCCAGGTCGCGCCATTCGATCATCTCGATCTTGGTGCCGTCTGGATCGCCGACGTACGACAGGCTGCAGAGCGTCCCGTGGGGTGGTAGCGGCGACTCGTTCGGCTCCATCAGCCCCGGGACTCCGCGGTCGTCGACGAGGCGCCGGTAGAGCGCCGCCTGATCTTTGACGTGAATACAGACCTCGCACACGCCGGGCTCTCCCCAACCGATCCCCTCGGGCATCGGCGGCGGTGCTTCGTCGGTCGTCGAGACGAGTTTCACCGCCGCCAGGCCGAGCGGCGTCGGGCGCCCGGGACGCAGCATTGCGACCCGCGCGGTGACAGGAGAGCGGCCTGCGATCCGCTCCAGCCCGGGGAGTTCGAGCTCGGCGTCGAAGGCGACGTCGGTGAACCCCAGCTCAGCGTAGAACGCGAGCGAACGCTCCATGTCGGAGACGCCAACGCCGATGTGATCGACCCCCAGCGCGAGACCTGGACGCAGCGCCTGTCTCATTGGACCTCCTCAACGTGACCGATGCCTGCGAAGAATAGCCTTGTACCGTCCTTTGTCCACTCTGCGAGCGAACGTACGCTTGACGAGCGCCCGGAATCCTGGTTGACTCGCCGTGTGCGAGTCGGTGCGAAACTGCCGAACAACGGCCCGCTGCCGCTCGAGCGCGGTATTCCCGCACTTGCCCGCGCGCTTGAGGATGCGGGCGTTGACTCCATCTGGGTCTCCGACCATGTCGTGCTCCCGCGAACGATGGATTCGCCGTACCCATTCGCCGCCGACGGCCGTGCCGACTGGCCAAGCGACATGCCCTATCTCGAGCCACTGATCGCCCTGGCGCTGGCGGCGGCCGCGACGGAGCGGGTCCAGATCGGGACCGCCGTCCTGGTGCTGCCGCTCCGAAACCCGGTGATGTTCGCCAAGCAGTGCGCCTCGATCGACATCGCCAGCGGTGGCCGGCTCGAGCTCGGGCTCGGTGCGGGCTGGCTCGAGCGGGAGTTCGACGCGCTCGCGGCCCCGTTCGCCCGACGCGGCGCGCGCCTGGGCGAATGGATCGAGATCGCGCGCGACTGCTGGACGGGGAGGCCGACCGCCCGCACCTCTAGGGACTACACGCTGCCGCCCGAGATCCTCTGCCTGCCAACCCCCGCCCACGAGATCCCGATCCTGATCGGCGGCCATTCGCCGCCGGCCTTGATCCGCGCCGGTACGATCGCCGATGGCTGGCTCGCGCAGCAGACCGCCGGTGAGTTCGACCCGGCGAAATTGGCAGGTGAACGAGCAATCGCGGTCGACGCCGCGCGAGATGCGGGCCGGCCGGCCGAGCGCCTTCGAACTGTCCTGCGAATAGTCGGATCAGCCAAGCGCTTCGACGTGGTCGCCGACGCGCTGCCGTCGCTCGGGGAAGCCGGCGTCGACGAGGTGATCGTCGACCTCGACTGGGAGACCGACGACCAGGCCGGGCAGGTGGCGGCACTGCGGGCCGTTGCGGTCAGCGCATGAGCGACACCGCGATCTCGCTCACGGGGCGCCGCGCGCTCGTCACCGGCGCCGCCAGCGGGATCGGCGCAGCGATCGCCGCCCGCCTCGCGGCCGCCGGTGCACTCGGCGTCAGCCTTGACATCGCGGCGCCCGCCTCGCTGCCCGCCGGCTGGCACGAGCTGATCGCCGACGTCCGCTCCAAGGATGCGGTGGCCCAGGCCTGCGTCGAGGCATCCCGGCGGCTCGGCGGCGAGTTCGACCTGGTGGTTGCCGCCGCCGGGATCGTCCCGCCATGGCGCCCCGTCGCCGAGCTCGACATCGACGAGTGGGACGAGGTGTTCGCCGTCAACGTCCGCGGCGTTGCGTCGACGCTCAAGCACGCCGCGCCGCTGATCGCCGATGGCGGCGCGATCGTCGCAATCGGCTCGATCAACTCGTGGCGCGGTGACCCCAATCTGGCGAGCTACGTGGCGAGCAAGCACGCGGTGCTGGGGATTGTGCGCTGCGCCGCGATCGATCTTGGGCGCCGCGGGATCCGGGTCAACGCCGTCGGCCCCGGACCGATCGCGACCGAGGCCCTGCGCTCCCGGATCGAGCGTCGGGCGCGGGCTGGCGGGCCCGCGCCCGACGACGCACTGTCCGCCGCCGCCGCCCAGACGAGCCTCGGCCGGATCGCCACGATTGACGACGTCGCCGGCGCGACACTGTTCCTCGCCAGCGACCTCGCGGGCGGGATCACCGGGCAGCTGCTGGCGGTCGACGGTGGGATGCTGTGAGTGGCGAGCTCGATCTCGACGACCGCGTCTTGCTGTTAACCGGTGCCTCGGGCGGGATCGGCAGCGTCACGGCGAAGCTGCTGCTAGAGCGGGGCGCGCTCCTCGTCGCCCACTACGGGGAGGATCGCGCCGGGGCCGAGGCGGCCTGTGCCGAGGGCCCGGACGAGCGCGTGCTGCTGCTGCAGGCCGACCTGGCGCAGCGAGGCGCTGGCCGGGAGCTGTGGCGCCGGGCGCTCGCGTGGCGCGGTCGCGTCGACGTGCTGATCGTCAACGCTGGCGTCGCGGTCAACCTGCCGTTCGAGTCCAGTGACTCCGACTGGGATGCGGGTTGGGAGCGGACCTTCACCGTCAACGTCGCCGAGCCGGCGAACCTGATCCGAGCAGCCCTGCCGCACTTTGTCGAGCGCCGCCGGGGCGTGCTGATCGCGATCTCGAGCTGGGCCGCCCAGCGCGGCTCGGCGCTGCCGGCGCACACGGCCTACGCCGCCTCCAAGGCAGCGCTGGCGAACGTGACGCTGTCGATCGCCCGCAACCACGCGGCCGACGGGGTGTTGGCGCATGTCGTGGCGCCCGGGATCGTGCGAACCCCGATGTCGGAGATCTCCGCCACGGCGCGCGGCGGCATCGACGCCGTCCACGCGATCCTGCCGCTCGGCGAGATGGTCCCGCCGATCGAGGTCGCGCGCCTGATTGCGCTGCTCGCCACCGGGTCGATGCGCCACCTCGCGGGCGCCACGATCGACCTCAACGGGGCCGCCAACATTCGCTGATCGGCCGGGATCGAGTGCGCTTGACAGCCCCCATCCCCTCGTGCACTATGCGCACATGCTCTCGCTATCCGAGCACGATGCTTCGCGATAGGCGGCACAATGCCTGGACCTGAAGTCGCAGGGCCCCCACGTCCGATCGAGCGAACCGCCGTCACGCCCGCCGCCCACGTCATCGGAGAGCCGGTCGTCGAGGTCGAGGGCCTGCGCAAGTCGTTCGGGTCACACGAGGTACTGCGAGGGATCGACCTGCAGGTACGTTCCGGCGAGCACGTGGTCATCTTCGGGCCGTCAGGCTCGGGCAAGTCGACGTTGCTGAGGACGATCAACCTGCTCGAGGAGCCGACCGACGGCTCGCTGCGGGTGCTCGGCACCGAATACGGCCCGAGGTGTCCGCCCGGCGTGCGGCGCGGCCGGCCGGTCGAGCTGCGGCGTCGGGTCGGCATGGTCTTCCAGCAGTTCAACCTGTTCGCCCACCTGACGGCGCTCGAGAACATCTCGCTGCCGCTGCGCGCGGTGCGTCAGACCAAACGCGGCGAGGCCGAGGAGCGAGCCGCGCTGGCTCTGCGCCGGGTCGGCCTCTTGCGCCACGCCGGTCACTTCCCGCGCGAGATGTCGGGCGGCCAGCAGCAGCGGGTCGCGATCGCCCGGGCGCTCAGCCTGGATCCGAGGATCATGCTGTTCGACGAGCCGACCTCGGCGCTCGACGCCGAGCTCGTCGGCGAGGTGCTCACCGTCATGCGCGAGCTCGCCGAGGGCGGCATGACGATGGTGGTCGTAACCCACGAGCTCGGCTTCGCGCGCGAGATCGGGGACCTGAACGTGTTCATGGACGACGGGCTGATCGTCGAGTCGGGTGATCGCACCCTGTTCGACGCGTGTCTGAACCCGCGACTGCAGAAGTTCGTGGCGGCGGTCCTATGACGGTCCTCGCCGTCGCGCTGGACTGGAGTTACGTCTGGTCCAACCGCGGCGCGTTACTGCACGGCCTGCTGACCGCCGTCGAGGTGGCCGCCCTCGCGCTGGCGATCTCGGTACTGGTCGGACTGCTGCTGGCGCTCGCGCGGATGTCGCGCCCGCCGCTCAGCTGGCTCGCGGCCGCGTACATCAACGTGTTCCGCGGCGTCCCCGTGATCGTCACCGCGCTGTGGGTCTTCTTCGGCGTGTCGGAGGCCACCGGCATCAACTTCTCGGTGTTCGTCGCAGGGGTGGCGTCGCTGTCGCTGCTGTACTCGGCGTTCATCTCGGAGATCTACCGCTCCGCGCTCGAGGCGGTGCCGCGCGGCCAGCGAGAGGCGGGGCTCGCGCTGGGGATGACGCGACTGAGGGTGTTCGTCTCGGTCACCCTCCCGCAGGCGACCAAGATCGCCATTCCCAACATTGGCAGCATGTTGATCGGGATGGTCAAGGACACCTCGGTGCTGTTCGTGATCGGCACGACCGAGGTCGTCGCGACGGTTCAGAACCTGGGCGCCACGAGCTACCAGTACTTCACGCTTTATACGGCGGCGGCGATTATCTATGTCCTCGTCGCGTTCATCGTCGACTTCTCGTTTCGGACGATCGAGAAGACGATGCAGACGCCGCCGCACGGGCTACTCGCGCGCGCGGCGACGAGCCGGCGCCGGCGTCGCGTCGCGGCAATCACGGCGCGATTCGAGGCCGGCTAGTGGCTGTGCAGCCGGACGTGCAGGTACAGCCGCATTGATGTCACACCACAACAGGGGAGGAGTCATTAGCAATGTCCAAGATGGGTAGATGGACAGCGGGGCTGGGAGTCGCTCTGGCCGGAGGTCTCGCAGCGTTGATTCTCGGGCTGACCGCCACCGCGAGCTCGGCGGCGAGCAGCAGCGCCCCTCCCGGTCTGATGACCCAGGGGACGCTGGTCGTCGGCATGAACCTCCAGTTCAAGCCCGAGATGTACCTCAAGAACGGCCAGCCGGCCGGCTACGACGTCGATCTGTTGCACAAGCTCGCCGCCTACGCGCACGTCAAGTTGCAAATCGAGAACCTGGCGTTCACGGGCCTGATCCCGGGCCTGCAGACGAACAAGTTCGACCTCGTCTCGGTCGGTCTGTCGCCGACGGCGGCCCGCGAGAAGGTCGTCAGCTTCACCAAGGCCTATGTCCCATACGCTCAGATCGTCGGGATCCCGACAGCCGACGCGAACACGATCAAGAGCATCGCGGCGCTGAACAAGACGGGCAACGTGATCACCGCGTTGCTGGGTTCGACCGACCAGACGGAGGCGAAGAAGGTCTTCCCGAAGGCGACGGTCAACGCGCTCGCCGACGAGAACTCTGACTTCTCGCTGGTCGCCACCGGGCGCGCCCAAGCGATCGTCGTCGAGGATTACCTGCTGGCGCAGTACAACAAGGCCAACCCGGGCAAGCTGGTCGAAGCCAAGATCAAGCCACTCGACGTCCAGTACGGGTCCTATGCGGTCCAGCACGGCAACACCGCACTGGCCAACTACCTGAACAAGTTCCTCTGCACCGAGGACAAGAACGGGACGCTGGCGAAGCTGTACGAGAAGGACTTCGGCACGCCGAGCTTCGTGGGCGTTCCCGCCTGCTGAGCATGTCACTCCCGCGCACGACGACAGACGTGCTCGTCGTCGGGGGCGGGCCTGCCGGACTGGCGGCGGCCGCGAAGGCGGCCGCTGCCGGCCTGTCGGTGATGCTTGTCGACGAACGTGTCACCCTCGGCGGGCAGATCTACAAGCGCATGGGGCCGGGCTTCGAGGTCGACAACCAGCGGGCGCTCGGCCGCGATTTCGCGGCCGGCAGCGACCTGATCGCGTCGGTGACGGCTAAGGGCGTGAGCGTGCGAATGCGCACGGCCGTGGTCGACGTCGATGGGCTCGTCGCAACCGTCTGCGAGGATGAAACGCGGACATCTGCGGTCGAGGCGCGGTGGATCATCCTCGCCCCCGGAGCCTACGACCGTCCCGTCGCCTTCCCGGGCTGGACGCTTCCCGGCGTGCTGACGGCTGGCGGCGCCCAGACCCTGGTCAAGACCCAGCGCGTCCTCCCCGGTCGGAAGATCGTGTTCGCAGGCAGCGGCCCGGTCGCGCTGGCGTTCCCCGCCCAACTTCACCACCACGGCGCCCAGATCGCGCTGGTCTGCGAGGCGGGGCCGTCACCCCGAGTCCGCGACGTCGCGGCGATGCTCGTGGCTGCCCCCGGCAACCTCTCGCTGCTGCGTGATGCCGCCGGGTACCGTCTCGAGCTGGCCCGCGCCCGGATCCCGCTCAAGTACAGGCGGATCGTGGTCGCCGCCGAGGGCGCGGATCGCGTGGAGTCAGTGACCCACGCGTCCGTGGGCGCCGACTGGCGCGTGATCCCCGGTAGCGAGGAGCGGGTCGCCTGCGACACGCTGTGTCTCGGCTACGGCTTCCTGCCGTCGGTCGAGCTGCTGCGACTCGCCGGCTGCGCGCTGGACGAGGACGAGGACCGCGGCGGCTCCGTGGCCCGCCTCGACGAGTGGATGCGGACGACCGTGCCGGGGATCTCAGCAGCCGGCGATGGCACCGGCGTCGAGGGCTCGCTGGTCGCCGTTGACGAGGGTCGCCTGGCCGCGCTCGGCGTCGCGCTCGAGCTCGGCGCGCTGTCGCCGGCCCAGGTCGAGCCCGAGGCCGCGGCACTGCGCCGCCGCCTGTCGCGACGGCGCGCGTTCCGCGGCGCGCTCTCGCGCATGCACCGTGTCGGCGCCGGTATCTACGAGCTCGCCACTCCGGACACCGTCATCTGCCGCTGTGAGGAGGTGACGCGCGCGACGCTCGAGCCCGCGCTTGCGGCGTCCGCCGATCTCGGCGTCGTCAAAGGCCTGACGCGGGCGGGGATGGGGCTTTGCCAGGCCCGCAACTGCGGGCGGACGGTCGCCGCGCTGATCGCGGCCCGTCACGGCCGCCCGATCGGCAGCGTCGCCACAGCGACGCCTCGACTCCCGGCACGGCCGCTGCCGATTGCCGCAGTCGCGGACGATTCGATCGAAGACCATGGCTTCTTCACCTCACCCACCGAGCTACCGTCCTGACGCGCCGGTCGCCTGGTTGTCGTTGGCTGAGACCGGCGCAGCTCTACCGGCCGATACCGACGTGCTGGTGATCGGCGGCGGACTGATCGGTTGTGCGCTCGCTTACTACCTGGCGCGAGCCGGGGTGACGGTGACCCTGGTCGAACGCGGCGAGCTCAACCGTGAGGCGTCGGGGACCAACGCCGGCAGCTTTCACCTGCAGGTCGCGATCCACCAGCTGACCGGGCTCGAGGTCGACAGCGTGGCCGACCGGCTGCTGCCCGAGATCCGCCTGTATGTCGAAGGAGCGAAGCTGTGGCAAGCGCTCGAGACCGAGCTCGACGGCTCGGTTGAGATGCACATCACCGGGGGGCTGATGGTTGCCGAGACGGAAACCGAACTGGCGCTGCTGCATGCCAAGCGGCAAATCGAACGGGACGCAGGGCTCGAAACCCATGTCCTCGAGGGCGAGGAGCTTCACTCGTTCGCGCCGTACCTCGCGCCCGATCTCCTCGGCGCCACCTATTGCCCGATCGAGGGGCACGCCAACCCGCTGCTGGCCGCGCCGCTGTACGCGCTGCGAGCGTCCGAGGCGGGCGCGGCGATCCGCACCGAGGCGCCCGTCAGCGCAATCGACGTACGCCACGGGGGTGGCTTCTTGGTGCGGACCGGACGCGGCGACATTCGCGCCGCGCGCGTGGTCAACGCCGCCGGCGCGTGGCTGGGCGAGGTGGCTGCACTTCTGGGGCTGCGGCATCCGATGCGGCGCGAGGGACTCCACGTCAACGTCACCGAACCGCGGGAGCGCCTGCTGACACCGCTCGTGCAACACATCGGTCGCCGACTGACCCTGAAGCAGTCGTCCAACGACACCTTCATCATCGGTGGCGGCTGGCCCTCCAGGGCGCTCGGTGGCGCCGCCCGTTACAAGACCGTCTGGGCGAGCACCGCCGGCAACGTGGCCGTCGCCGCACGTGTCGTGCCGGAGCTCGCCGGAGTGCGGCTCGTGCGCACCTGGTCCGGCGAACTCGCGTTCACCGACGACCTGTCCCCGCTGGTCGGCGAGTCGGGTCGCGTTCGCGGGTACTTCACCTGCATGGCCACGACCGGCTTTACGCTTGGACCACTGATGGCGAGGATGCTGGCGGAGACGATCGCCACGCCGACCGTCCCGTCACTGCTCCCCGACGACTTCGCCCCCGATCGAGCGCCGGACCCGGTGCCGGCGCACACATAGAGGAGGACCAGATGGATCGCAACGACGTCTCCTGGCGGGGGTATTGGGTGGCGTGCCCAACCCCCTACGGCGAGGACGGAGAGCTCAGGCTCGACCTCCTGGAGGCGCTGCTCGAGCACTACATCGAGCACGGCATCCACGGTGCCTTCGTCAACGGCACCACCGGAGAGTGGTTCTCCCAGAGCCACGACGAGCGTCGCCTCGTCGCCGAAACCGCGATAAGGCATGTCGGCGGACGGATCCCGGTGGTGATCGGTTGCACCGACTACACCGCGAGATCGGTGATCGAGCTGGCTGAGCACGCGATGTCTGTCGGCGCCGCCGGCGTCGGCGCGAGTGCCCCGGCCTACAGCCGCCCGCTCGACGACGAGATCGTCGCCTTCTTCGAGGACATCGCCGAGGCGCTGCCGCACGCCCCGGTGATGATCTACAACTGGCCGCCGGGCACCAACGTCGACATCGGCCCCGAACTCGCCTCGCGGCTCGTCGAGATCGACCCAATCGTCGCGATCAAGGACAGCACTGGCAACTTCGAGCAGTTCGTCGAGACGACGCGGACGGTCGTCGACCGCGTCCGCGTGATGGGGCCGTTCATGTCGAGCGCCGGCTACGAAGCGCTCAAGCAGGTCGGTGGCGACGGCTTCATCGGCGGCGGCGCGATCCTCGATGATGACGACCCCCGCTTCTGGGAGGCTCACTGGCGCGACGACTCCGCCTACTGCGAGGCGCACTCCGAGCGGACCGACCGGATCTTCGAGAAGCTGTGGCTCCCGGGCGGGTGGCGCGGGCGGTTCGGCCACTACCAGAGCCAGCTAAAGGCGATCATGGCGATGATCGGGCAGCCCGGCGGGACCGTGCGGCCGCCGCGGCTACCGGTCACCAACCCTGACAAACTGCGCCAGATCCGGGAGATCCTGATCGAGGAGCAGATCCTCGTACCGGAGCGGACCGGAGCCACCGGGACGGCGGCGTGAGCCGAGCACCCCTGCCGACCGGTGTTCGCCGCGGCGCGACCGTGACCGTGACGGTCGACGGCGAGCCGCTGGAGGCGCATCTCGGCGAGACGGTCGCCGCCGTACTGATTGCGCATTCTGGGTCGCCGGCGCTGCGGACCACGCGAAGCGGCAGCGCGCGCGGCTTGTACTGCGGGATGGGCGTCTGCTTCGACTGCTTGGTGGTCGTCGACGGCGTCCCCAACACGCGCGCCTGCATGACCTGGGTGCGCAACCGAATGGAAATCCGCCACATGGACGGTCTGGTGGCGGCATCCGAAGGAGGCTGGTGATGCTGCGTGTGAGTAGCTTGTCGGAGGCGGCGGGCGCGCTGGTTCGCGACAACCTTTACATCGACGGCCAGTGGACCGACGGGGACGGCCAGCCAATTGCGGTTTGTAATCCGTCGAGCGGTGAGCTGCTCGCGTCCGTCGCGAGCGCGTCGGCGTCGCAGGCCGAGCTGGCGGTCGCCGCCGCCGAGCGCGCGTTTCGCGAGTGGTCGCGGCTGCTGGCCAAGGAGCGCGCCGCGATCTTGCGGCGCTGGTACGAGCTGATCGTTCAGCACGTCGATGAGCTGGCCCGGATCGTGACCGCCGAGGAGGGCAAGCCGCTGGCCGAGGCGCGCGGCGAAGTGCTGTACGGGGCGGGCTTCGTCGAGTGGTTCGCAGAGGAGGCCAAGCGCGCCTACGGCGACGTCGTTCCGACCAACGCCCAGAATCGACGGATCGTCGTGATCAAGCAGCCGATCGGCGTCTGCGCGGCGATCACGCCATGGAACTTTCCATCGGCGATGATCCTGCGCAAGGCGGGCCCGGCGCTTGCCGCCGGCTGCACGATGGTGCTGAAGCCTGCGAGCGAAACACCCCTCTCGGCGCTGGCGCTCGCGGAGCTCGCCGATCGGGCTGGGGTCCCGGCCGGCGTCTTCAACGTCGTCCACGGGGAGCCGGTCGAGATCGGTGCGGTCCTGACCTCGCATCCCGACGTGCGGGCGCTGACTTTCACCGGTTCGACCGCGGTCGGGAAGTTGCTGGCAAAGCAGTGCGCCGGGACCGTCAAGCGCGTGTTGCTGGAGCTCGGCGGCAACGCCCCGCTGATCGTTTTCGATGACGCCGACATCGAGCTCGCGATTGCCGGCGCAATGAACTCGAAGTTCCGCAACACGGGCCAGACCTGCGTCTGCGCCAACCGGATCCTCGTGCAATCGGGAATTCATGACGCGTTCGTGCAGCGTCTGACAGAGGCGACCGCGGCGCTCGCGGTCGGCGACGGCCTTGAGCCGGACGTTGCCCAGGGTCCGCTGATCACCGAGGAGGCCGTGGCTAAGGTCGAGCGGCACGTCGCTGACGCCGTCGCACAGGGCGCCCGGCTGGAGCTGGGTGGCCACCGACATACCCATGGCGGCACCTTCTACGAGCCGACGGTATTGACGGGCGCCCGGCCGCAGATGCTGATCGCCCAAGAGGAGACCTTCGGGCCGCTCGCCGCGGTGTTCCGGTTTGAGACCGAGGCCGATGCGGTGGCGCTCGCCAACGACACCGACTCGGGACTGTCAGCCTATTTCTTCACCCGCGACCTGGCCCGTGCTTGGCGTGTCGGCGAGGAGCTCGAGTTCGGAGTCGTGGGCATCAACACCGGCCTGATCTCATCGGAAGCCGCTCCGTTTGGCGGCGTCAAGGAATCCGGCCTTGGCCGCGAGGGCTCGCGTCACGGGCTCGATGACTACATGGAGCTGAAATACCTTTGCTTCGAGGGGCTGTAGTTACAGGCTCGTAGTTCACGCGGGGGCGTGCAGCCCGAGCGCCTCGTCGACCGGCACGTACGGGACGCCCGCCGCCTCGGCGACGGGGGCGTATGTGACCTGGCCGGCGGCGACGTTGACGCCGAGCTTCAGCCCGGGGTTGGCTGCGACTGCATCGGCCGTCCCGCGGTTGGCAACGTCGATCACGTAGGGCATCGTCGCGTTGGTGAGCGCGTAGGTCGAGGTGATCGGAACCGCGCCGGGCATGTTGGCGACGCAGTAGTGCGTGATCCCGTCGACCTCGTAGGTCGGGTTGGTGTGGGTCGTCGGCCGCGAGGTCTCAAAGCAGCCGCCCTGGTCGATCGAGACGTCGACCAGCACCGCCTGCGGCTTCATCAGCTTCAGCTGCCGGCGGCTGATCACGTGCGGCGCCCTGGCGCCGTGGACGAGCACGGCGCCGATCACGAGGTCGACGGTCGGGAGTTGCTCCTCGATCGACAGGGTCGTCGCAAAGCAGGTGTCGGCACGCCCGCTGAAGGCGATGTCGAGCTCCCGGAGCCGGTCGATCGAACGGTCGAACACGAAGACCGACGCTTCCATCCCGAGCGCGATGAAGGCGGCGTTCATGCCGACCACCCCGCCGCCGATGATCATCACGTTGGCGGCAGCGACGCCGGGTACGCCGCCCAGTAGGATCCCGCGGCCGCCGAGCGGCTTCTCCAGCATGAAGGCGCCCGCCTGGGTCGCGATCTTGCCCGCGACCTCCGACATCGGCGCCAGCAGCGGCAGCCTCCCGCGCGCGTCCTCGACCGTCTCATACGCGATGCAGGTCGCGCCGCTGTGCATCAGCCCATGCGTCAACTCGGCGTCGGGGGCAAGGTGCAGATAGGTGAACAGCAGATGGCGCGGCTCCAGCATCTGCACCTCGACCGGCTGCGGCTCCTTGACCTTGACGATCATCTCGGCCTCGCCGAACACGCTGCTCGCGTCGGGCACGATCGACGCCCCCTGCGCGAGGTACGCCTCGTCGGAGATCGCCGACCCCTCGCCCGCTCCGGCCTGCACCAGCACCTCGTGTCCTGCGTCGACCAGTTCCCGGACGCCCGCCGGGGTCAGCGCCACCCGGTATTCGTCGACCTTGATCTCGGTTGGGACTCCAACTTTCACACCAACTCCCTTCCTCGTAGAGCGAGCCAGAATTCGATTCGGTCCCGGGCCGAGCCCAGGTCCCTGCCGGTCAACTCTTCCACTCGCCGGATCCGGTAGCGCAGCGTATGCCGGTGGCAGAACAGACGTCGCGCCGCCCGCTCCCATTGGCCGTTCTCCTCGATGAACGCCTCCAGGGAGCGAATCAGCTCTCCGCCGTACGGGCCCTCGCTGCGCTCGATCGCGCCGAGGACGGAGTCGCAGTACAGCTGCAGGGCGTCGTCGTCCTGCAGCGACAGCAGCAGCTGGAAGGAGCCGAGGTCGCGATAGGTCGCGACCTGCGGTGGGGCGCCGGAGCTGGTGTGCCCGGTGGGGCCGCCGTTGCCGTTCCCGTTCGCGCGCGCGACTCCGAGCGAGATCGCCTCGAGCGCGCAGCGGGCCTCGTGCAGGCTGCGGCGAGCCTCTCCGGCACCGGTCGCGCGCCCGACCCCGAGCTCGATCGGCTCGTCGGCGAGCGCCGCCCCGAGCCGCTCGGCCGTCCGCTCGGCCTGCGCAAACAGCTCGGCCTCGTCCTGACCGGGGATCAGCGCGCAAACAAGCCCCGCGTCGGTCGCGACCAGTCCGAGCCCACCGTCCTGGCGCAGAGCGTCGCTCAGCGCGGCCTCGACGTCGGCACCGGCGGCGACCCGCGGGCGCAGCGTCAGCGCCGCGACGCTGTCACCGAGCCCGAACGGAGCCAGCCGGCGCCGGAGGTCGGCGCCGCCGAGTTCGCCGTGGAGCACGGCCGCGAGCACGTCGCCGGCGAGCCGCCGCTCGGTGTCGCCCGCTACCCGGTTTCGCAGCAGCTCGAGGGCGATGATCGTCACCGCCTGCCGGAGCACGAGCCGATCGAAGTCCGACAGCGGCCCGTCGTCCTTGATCGCGACCAGCCACGCCTCGGGCCGTGGCCGATCGGCTCGGGCCCGGTTGGGGGCACCGTCGCCGGACACCGGCAACACCAGCGTCCGGTTCGCCTGGTCGGCCTGCAGCGGCCTTGGGCCGCCATCGCCCGGGCGCGAGCGCTCCCGGATGGCGGCCTGGAACTGCTCGAACTCGACCGCTGCCAGCTCGCGGCGGAAGCGGTGTCGCGCGAGCAGCTCGCCGCGGCGGTCGAACACCAAGACGGACGCGGCGAGCTGGGTCGAGAGCGCACTGGTCAGCGCCTCGAGCCCGCCTTCGGAGAGCACGATCCGCTCGAGCCGCTCCTGGGCGGCAAGGGCTCGTCGCACGACGTCGTACTGCTCGTTGACCAGGCGCGTGAACGCTGCTTCGGTGATCGCGATGAACGGCACGTCGAACGGGACCTCGAACACCGGGAAGTCCCGCTCGGCGGCTACCTCGAGCAGCGCCGGCGGGACCCCGTCGTGGCTGAAGCCGACGCCGAACCCGAGCGCGGCCAGCCGCCGCTCGGCCAGCAGCTCGACGAAGTGGCGCTGCCGCGCGGGCGTGTCGAGCACCATCCCGGTACTGAGCAGCACCTCCCCGCCGGACAACCACGGGGTCGGGTCGACCAGCTCGGACATGTGCACCCAGCGGATCGGGAGGTCGAGCCCGCCCTCGCCGGCCCGCAGCTCGAGCTCGAGTTCGGTTATCAGTTCACGCACGGTCAGCATCGGCGTCCAACCGGTCGCGTGGGACGGGTCAGGCGTTGTGGACGTGCATTCGCTCGCCCGCCTCGATCAGCACCGGGCGCAGGATCGACTCGATCTCGGCGAACTGCTCGGGACCGGCGATCAGGGGCGGCGACAGCTGGATCACCGGGTCGCCGCGATCGTCGGCCCTGCAGATCAGGCCGCGCCGGTACAGCTCCGAGGACAGGAAGCCGCGCAGCAGCGTCTCGGACTCCTCGTCGCTGAACGATTCCTTGGTGTCCTTGTCCTTGACGAGCTCGATCGCCTGGAAGTAGCCGGCGCCGCGAACGTCGCCGACGATCGGCAGCTCCCTGAGCGAGTCCAGCGTCGCCCGGAACTCGGCCTCGTGAGTGCGGACGTTGTCGATCACGCCGTCCGCCTCGAACGCGTCGAGGTTGGCGAGCGCGACCGCACAGGAGATCGGGTGGCCGCCGAACGTGAACCCGTGCACAAAGCTGTTGGTGCCGGTGTGGAACGGCTCGGCGATCCGGTCGGAGACGATCGCGGCGCCCATCGGGGCGTAGGCGCTCGTCAGTCCCTTGGCGGTGGTGATGATGTCGGGCTGGTAGCCGTAGCGCTCGGCTCCGAACCATTCGCCCAGCCGGCCCCAGGCGCAGATCACCTCGTCGGAGATCAGCAACACCTGATACTGGTCGCAGATCTCGCGGACGCGCTGGAAGTAGCCGTCGGGCGGCGTGAAGCAGCCGCCGGCGTTCTGCACCGGCTCGAGGATCACGGCGGCGACGGTGTCGGCGCCCTCGAACTCGATCCGCGCGGCCACCGCCTCGGCGAGGTCGGCCGGATCCATGTGCATGGGGAGCCTGTAGAGGTTGGTGTTGGGGACGTGGCAGCCGCCGGGAGTGAGCGGCTCGAACGGCTGCCGCAGGCCGGTGATCCCGGTCGCCGACAGGGCGCCGAGGGTGGTGCCGTGATAGGCGACCTCGCGGGCGATCACCTTGGTCTTGTTCGGGTGGCCGGTGAGCTTGTGGTACTGGCGCGCCAGCTTCAAGGCGGACTCGACCGCCTCGCCGCCGCCACTGGTGAAGAACACGCGGTTGAGGTCGCCCGGGGCGAGCGACGCGACGCGGGTCGCGAGCTCGATCGCCCGCGGGTGCGCGTACGACCAGTTGGTGAAGAAGCCGAGCTCCTTGGCCTGCTCGGCACCGGCCTGCGCGATGTCGGCGCGGCCGTGGCCGATGTTGACGCAGAACAGCGACGACAGGCCGTCGAGGTAGCGCTTGCCGTGCTCGTCCCAGACGTAGCAGCCCTCGCCGCGGACGATGATCGGGATCTCGTGCTCGTCGTCGTAGGCACCCATCCGGCTGAAGTGCAGCCACAGGTGACGGCGGGCCTGCTCCTGCAGGCTGGCGTCGGTCGCGTGGGTCGTGCTGTCCTTGGTGATCGTCGACATCTTCTCTTCTCCCTTGCCGTTTCGTACAACGATATCGGCAGGACGTCGCCGGAAGTAAAGGGCGGCGCGTCCAGATGTTGCGCGTGGAGTTGTACGAAGCGTACAAGGAGTTCACGGGTTCTGCGCGGCCTTGGTCTCCCAGGGTGTGACCGGCCGAACGGCCAGCGCGCGGCGACCGTGCTCGAGCTCCATGGACAGCGCCGCGTGCTCGTCGAGGCCATCCTGCGCCAGCAGCGACAGGCGATCCTCGCGCATGCAGGTCTGGGGGAGTTGGGCAAGCTCCGTGGCGAGGTCCCGCGCGGCGGCCAGCACCTGCCCGGCCGGTACGACGCGGTTCACCAACCCGATCGCGAGTGCCTCCTCGGCGCCGACGGGACGACCGCTGAGGACCAGATCCATCGCCCTGCCCTGGCCGATCAAGCGCGGCAGCCGGACGGTCCCACCGTCGATCAGCGGCACCCCCCAGCGT
>Ga0123355_10005456_pt1 | contig 18628 bp, 12 predicted proteins | sample TergutEmb28metaG_3_FD_89872 | JGI IMG/M metagenome (GOLD analysis project Ga0123355, IMG submission 89872) | Embiratermes neotenicus P1 segment gut microbial communities from Petit-Saut dam, French Guiana - Emb289 P1 | ecosystem: Host-associated > Arthropoda: Insects > Digestive system > Gut ... | reverse complement strand
TAATCCGTGCTATTGGCGCACCAAACCCGGTAGATTTGTACAATAGCGGCCAGTGGACTTGGGATGCAATGCTCGAAATCATGCGCCTTGCTACCAGGGATACCACAGGAGATGGCGTGTTAGACCAATGGGGTTATTCCGGTATGCCGGGAGACATTATTGTAACTTTCCTTATTGGATCTAATGACGGTCCTTTGGTTTCCTCAGACTTCCAATATGCTTTCGACCACCCCAACACCATTGAAGCGATGGAGTTTGCAAATATCATCTTCCGTGAAAACCTATGGCAATTTGACGCAGAATTGGGTCCATACGGTAGCTGGGCAGACTACTTCTTTGCGTTTAATGAGGGCAGAGCTGTTTTCACATTGTCTGAAACATGGAACATGATGAGCGTAGAGTTTGATTATAGTATCGTACCTTTCCCATTAGGGCCATCTAACACATCCGGCAACACATGGATGGGCAATGACAGACATGCAGTTTCATTTGCTACAGCCAGTAGCTGGGGCGCAGACGAGCTTTTGCTTATCATGGAAGAATTGTTCTCATGGCCAATCGATGATCCTTCAATGGTAATTGATTATGGTGGCCAGTGGGCTCGTAATGTATTGCCTACAGAAGAGGATGCGCAACGCCAATGGAGTGTTGCAAACACAATGAATAGTGACTACGGCATGATCGTGCCAGAATTTTCTTGGATTTTTGGTACATTTGCAAACCACATGGTTTACCAAAACATGACCGTTATGCAAATGATTGAAACCTATCGTGGGCCGCAGCAAGAGCGACTGGATATGTTCTTTGGTGGCAACTAGATATTATATGTAAATTAATAAGCAGCCCCTGTTTTCGGATGAGATGGGGCTGCTTATTGTTATACTAGGAAGTTACCAATTTGCCTATAGCTAACCACTGCCCCTATCTAAAAAACGGCAGAATTTACTTTGTTGTTTTACTCATTTTGAATATTTTGTAAACTTTTCTATCAGGTAAATTAATTCTATGATAAAATGGTTAAACTAAAACTAAGACGATATTTGGGAGGTAACTATGAGTGTATTAGAAATTAATAAAGATAATTTTGAAATGGAAGTTTTGCAATCCGACAAACCTGTATTGCTAGACTTTTGGGCTCCGTGGTGTGGGCCGTGCCGTATGGTTGGGCCGATTATAGATGAAATAGCAAAGGAAAACAGCGACATTAGGGTAGGGAAGGTTAATGTAGATGATAACCCAGAACTAGCTGCTAGCTTTGGTGCTATGAGTATTCCACTATTGGTTGTGGTGAAAGATGGAAAGGCGGTCGCCCAAGCTTTGGGCGCACGTCCTAAAGATGCGTTGCTAGAAATGCTTGCGCCGTTTAAAGAATAAACTACCAAGGGATGATTTTTAATGATAGCTATTGGAAGAACCGGGACGGCAAGTAGAATAGTTACAGAACAACTTACTGCAAAATATGTAGGTAGCGGTAGCTTGGATGTATTTGCCACTCCAATGATGATTGCTTTGATGGAAGAAGCTGCCTGTGAGTGCATAGCGAGTGAATTGACAGAAGGAAGTACATCTGTGGGGACACATATTAATGTGACGCATGTTGTTGCTAGCCCGTTAGGTGTAAATATAACAGCTACGGCAGAGGTTACTGCTGTAGATGGCCGTAAGGTTTTATTTAATGTTGTTGCACATGATGAAACAAGTGAAATTGGAAATGGCACACACGAGAGGTTTATTATAGATGCAGAAAAATTTATGAAAAAGCTAGAGCAACGGTAGAGTTTGTTGCTCTAGCTTTTCGTTGTTTTGAGGTAGGAGAGTTGAGCAATGCCACAACTATTCGCAAAAGTTGTCTTTTGCGAATAGTTGTGGTGAAAGCACCAAGAATTGTACGGAGGAAAACCCAATGGAATTCAAATTAGAAGCAACGTTCGCCCCAACAGGTGACCAGCCCGATGCTATTTCGGCCCTAGCAGAAGGCTTTAAAAACGGTAATAAATTTCAAACATTGCTTGGCGTTACAGGCTCTGGCAAGACTTTTACAATGGCTAATATTATCCAAAAATTGCAAAAGCCTACTTTGGTGATGGCGCACAATAAAACTTTGGCTGCCCAGCTTTACAGCGAATTTAAAGAATTTTTCCCAAACAACGCTGTGGAATACTTCGTCAGCTACTATGATTATTACCAACCAGAGGCTTATGTGCCATCTACTGATTCGTTCATAGAAAAAGACTCTGCTATTAATGAAGAAATTGACCGTTTGCGCCACTCCGCAACATCTGCCCTACTTGAGCGGCGGGATGTTATTATTATCGCATCCGTTTCCTGTATTTATGGCCTTGGTGACCCGGGTGAATATCATGACATGATGCTATCTTTGCGTGTTGGCATGACACGTGACCGTGACGACGTAATGCGCCGCTTAGTAGCAATTCAATACAACCGTAACGACGTTAACTTTACACGTAGCACATTTCGGGTCCGTGGCGATGTTTTAGAAATTTTCTTAGCTAATTCATCCGATATTGCTATACGTGTGGAATTTTTTGGAGATGAAATAGACCGCATCTCAGAATTTCATGCACTTACAGGGGAAGTGCTTACCACCCGTGAGCATATTGTGATTTTTCCTGCATCTCACCACGTAACAAGTCAGGAGCGTTTGAAAGAAGCTGTTCGCCGCATAGACGAAGAGCTAGAACATCAATTGGCGTACTTAAAATCTCAGGACAAATTATTGGAAGCTCAACGCCTGCTGCAACGTACACGCTATGATATTGAAATGATGCAAGAGGTTGGTTTTTGTAGCGGGATTGAAAACTATTCACTTCATCTTGGTTTGAGGGAGACGGGATCAACGCCACATACCCTACTCGACTACTTCCCAGCAGATTTTATTATTATGGCAGACGAATCCCATGTAACAATTCCACAGGTTGGTGGCATGTACAAAGGCGACCGCTCTCGTAAAGAAACGTTGGTGGAATACGGTTTCCGCTTGCCATCTGCGTTAGACAACCGTCCCCTTAGGTTCGAAGAGTTCGAATCTAAAATCCCGCAGATGTTATTTGTGTCTGCTACCCCGGCGAAATTTGAGCACGAGCATACAGAGTTAGAAGTTGAGCAGATTATTCGCCCAACCGGACTTTTAGACCCGCCAGTAATAATCCGCCCGGTAAAAGGGCAAGTAGATGATCTTATTGGTGAATGTAACGCAGTTGCCGAAAAAGGTCAAAAGGTGCTTGTAACTACATTAACCAAGCGCATGGCGGAGGATTTGACAAATTACTTAAAGGAAGCAGGTATCCGTGTGAGATATTTGCATTCGGATATTGATACGCTAGAGCGATTGGAGATAATTCGAGAGTTGCGCTTGAATGTTTTTGATGTGTTAGTAGGGATTAACTTGCTGCGTGAGGGACTGGATATCCCTGAATGTGCACTTGTGGCAATTTTAGATGCGGACAAGGAAGGTTTTTTGCGTTCCAATACTTCACTGATACAAACTATAGGCCGTGCCGCTCGTAATGTAGATGGTCGGGTTATAATGTATGCAGATACTGTCACTGATTCCATGAATGCCGCTATAACGGAAACTAATCGCCGCCGTGGCATACAAGAAGAATATAATAAAATAAATAATATCACTCCAAAATCCATTGTTAAGAAAATCCATGAGCGTATACAGTTAACAAAGGTTGCGGAACAAGCCTCCCCTACCCTTATGAAGGATGCAGAGTCTATGAGCCGGGATGAAATAGTTGCTGAAATTAAGAAACTTGAAAAAAGGATGAAACAGGCGGCGGCGGAGTTGCAATTTGAAGAGGCCGCTGCTATTCGGGATGATATCCTTGCTATGAAGAAGTATATGTAGGAACGAGGGAAGCATCCACACTTTTCAGTTGGTAACAACTTGATACCAACTGAAATTAACGAACAGAGGTAACGCAATGTTAGGAAATCTTCCACATATGTCGGATACATATTGGCTTATTTTCGCTTTTGTAATAGGTTTGTTATTTGGCTCTTTTGCCAATGTGGTTATTTATCGCCTACCACAAAAGATATCTATTATCAAGCCGCCGTCAACTTGCTTTGCTTGTCAAAAGCAACTTATTGCAATTGATTTGATTCCTGTTTTTAGCTGGATATTTCTAAAAAGCAAGTGTCGTTTTTGTAAGACAAAAATAAGTGTACGATATCCTATGGTAGAGCTTATTTGCGGGTTGTTATTTACTTCAATAGTGTATTACTCCCCTACTCTGTCGGCTATCCCACTTTCAATTATGGCATTTATTATGCTGGTGGTGTCGTTCATAGATTGGGACACCCAGGAAATTTATGATATTTTGCTTGTAATGGGTGCTATTTCCGGTGTTATTTGGGTTGTTTCAGGGCATTTTTTTCCTAGGCTTTTTCCTGGTGCACCTATTTGGTACAATGCGCTTTTGGGTATAGTCGCTGGTGCTACACCCTTACTAGCCCTTGATAGAATTTCTCTTTTGGTATGGAAAAAAGATGGATTTGGATATGGAGACATGAAGCTTATGGCAATGATTGGGGTATTTCTTGGATGGCAGTTAACATTACTAGCTTTCTTTATCGCAGTTCTTGTTAGCTTTCCTCTTGCCATATATTACATAATAAAACAACGGCTGTCCGATAATAATAATTTTGACGGTTATTTTTCATTTGGGCCATTTTTATGTACTGGTGCAATTATGGCATTTGGGTTTGGGGAATTGATTTTCAACGTATATAGTGTATAATTACCTTATGAGTAAATTAAACCTAAATCATAACCAGCAAAAAGCTGCAGAACATATCTCGGGGCCAATGATGGTATTGGCAGGGCCTGGTAGCGGCAAAACAGCGGTTATTACCGCACGGGCATCTTATTTAGTTACAGCCAGTATACCGGCTCGTAGCATATTAGTAATTACCTACTCTAAAGCCGCTGCCCAAGAAATGGAGCAACGCTTTAGGCAACGATATGCAGACAGCGTACCACCAGTAACTTTTGGCACATTTCATTCCGTTTTTTACCGTATCCTCAGACGAAGTAAAAATTACACACTGGATCAAATTTTTGGTGAAGGAGAGCGTCGCACATTAATCCGCTCTTTCTTATCTGAAATGAACTACGACATGGATGATGAATTTCTTTCATCTGTAATTGGCGAAATGTCTCTTGTGCGCAACGAATTACACGATATTTCCCACTACCATTCCGCCACAATTGGAACAGAGCATTTCCGAGAACTTTTAGAGCGTTATAATTCCTATAAAACTGACAAAAATATTATAGACTTTGATGATATGCTCTGCTATTCTTACGAACTACTTGCCACAAAACCCGAAGAGTTGGAATATTGGCGCAACATCTACACCCATATAATGATAGATGAGTTTCAAGACATCAACTCTGTGCAGTATGAAATGGTAAAACTACTTGCTGCACCAAAAAACAACATATTCATTGTAGGTGATGATGATCAAAGTATCTATCGTTTCCGTGGCGCCAGGCCAGAGTTTTTGCTTAATTTCCCAGCAGACTACCCAGACACAAACCAAGTTACATTGGAAACAAACTACCGTTCGACAGACCATATAATTAAGTGCGCAAACAAGTTAATTATTGCCAACACCATGCGATACGACAAACAAATCCATGGTACAGAGCGAAAAGGTGTAAAGCCTGTGTTACTTGTTGCATCCGACCAAAACCACGAAGCTATACAAATTGCAGAAAAAATCCGTACATTGTGGAAAAAGGGTGCAGACATAGACGAAATTGCAGTAGCTTTTCGTCTAAACATACAGGCTCGTGCTTTCATGGACGCATTCCTGAATATGAACATCCCGTTCAAAACACGTGATGAAATTCCAACAATTTACGACCACTGGATTGCAGAAGATTTATTCGCTTATTTACGGGTTGCGCAGCGGCTTGGGCTAAAACAAAAGCTTGGCTATAACCCCGACGCTACCCGAATTATCAACAAACCTTTCCGTTTTATAAGCAAGGCATTTTTGCAGGGGCTAAAAAAAGAAGATTTAGACTTATTCCGTGTTTACGGCTACAGTGACAGCCTGCATACGGCCACAAAAGCTAATATAGAAGAGCTTCATCGGGATTTGCTAAAGGTTGCAAAACACGAAACAGCCGACGCAATACGTTACATTCGTAAAAATATAAACTATAATGGATATATAATTGATACCTGCGAATACCGCAAGCTACGCCCAACAGGGTTGTTTGAAATTGCAGATGAATTGCAAGAAGCCGCAAAACAATTCCCTAACCCAGAAGAATTTATTGCCCATGCAAAGGAAGCTTCTGAGCTTGCCAAGCAAAAGGAACAAAGCGGCCCCTGCTGCACACTAACCACCATGCACAGTGCAAAAGGTTTGGAATTTGAAAGAGTTTTTATAGCAGGTGTCGTAGAAGAACTAATACCATATGCCAGAAGCAAAACTGCAGTAGAAATTGAAGAAGAGCGGCGATTATTTTATGTAGGGGTTACTCGTGCAAAAAATGAGTTGTATATTTCTACAATAAAATCTAGATACGATAAACCTTCTGAACCTTCTAGGTTTTTGGACGGAATAATGTAATTAATTAAAATACTAGGATGACGAACACTATGGCTTCCTTAAGGAGGATGGATGTAATGAAAAAATGGTTTAAAAAACATAAGCAAATGTTTATTTTAATTATTGTTGTTTTGCTGGTTATTGCGCTTGGCCTGGCTCCAATTGTCTCATTTTTTATGTAGTTTAATTATTTATTCATTTGGCTATGCTCAATAATATGATAATTAAATTTATATTTATAGTTATTTGTTTTATAATAGCTGCCTTGTCCTATTATAAATGTAATAGCAAAAAAGATTGGACCTTGCTTACTGCCGGGCTTTTATTTACTGTCGGCGCAGATTATTTTTTAATAATTCAAAATATGCATATGCCGGGTGTGGCAGTGTTTTGTTTTGCACATATATGCTATATATTGCGCGTAGCGAATATTTCCAAGGGTGTAAAGAGGGCTTTGGTAATTGCTGTATCTGTTTGGATATTTTTGTTGTTTGTAAACAATGCACTCCTTGCACTTGCTGGCACATATGCTGTGTTGTTTATGGTCAACATTGCAGTTAACATCCACTACTTTAGGCAAGAAAACACACTGCTACCCAAGCTTAACAAAACCTTACTATTGGCAGGGCTTATTTTGTTTGCACTATGTGATGTTAATGTTGCGTTGTTTAATTTACCCAGACAGTTTGAAGGCCTACTGCCAGATGTATTTCCACAAGCATTTTATTTGATTTGGGTATTTTACTTGCCGTCACAATTGCTGCTGGCTATTAGCGGAATTGCCTTTCCTAAGGCAAAAGAATAGATTAATACTTCTTTCACATTCATAGCTGTTGCATTCGCAATGGCTTTTTTGTATATCTCCATTTGTATAGAGTGACGTTCCGGCTGTGCATCGCTTTTGTAATCTACCAGCACTATTTCATTATTTTCTTCAAAGTAGCAGTCGATAATGCCGTGTACGAGTACTGTTTCATTTAGAATTTTTGCGGCAGGGTTGTTTGGGTACAATTCGACAGCGGGCAGAGCCAAGATGAAAGGTGTTTCTCGGTATACATTTCGGGCATTGCGTATGCGTTCTGCCAATGGGGAATTTATCAATGTCTCTAGTTTTGACTTATCTACAAATGATGCTTCCTCTATGGTTAGCAGATTTTTGGTGATTAGGCTTTGTATTAGCTCTTCAATTGCTTGCGGAGTGGTATGATTATTATAGTCTAGATGCTCTGTTACAATATGCAGGGCAGAGCCAATTTGCATTGGAGTTGGGGCAGTTTCGGATTTAATAAATTGGGGTGGATTAAAAATAGGGGCGGAGTCACTTGGGGAGGAGGTCGGTATTTCAAGTGTGCTGTCTGGAGTTACGTCATACAAACGTTTTATTTCGGATATGGATAATTTAGATGGCAACGGTGTGTAATTTTCTAATTGAACGTACGGCGTTAAAACTTCTTTTTTGTCAGCATTTTTAATTAGAAGTGGAATCTCTTCTATTGCACTATTTTTAGTAATAGTAGAATGGATTGTGTGTCTGCGCACTCTAAAGTTTGCGGAATGATTCCATATATGAAATTTTTGGTCTACCTCAACTGCAGTTGTAAATTCTCTTGTGCTGCGGTGTCGCAACAGACATGGCATAATCCAATCCAAATAAGACTTGGCTCCACTGCGGTAATATGTTGGTAAGTTAGTGTCAACAGAACCGATATAACTCCCCCACTTTTGTATTGCTTGGTCTAAATTTTTTGACCTGCCAGATAGCACCAATAGCTCTTTTGCTCGAGTTAATGCTACATACAAACACCGTAACTCTTCAGACAAACTTTCTCGTGCAGAGAGACGTGTAAGGCTAAACCGTGCGAGTGTATTTGCTCTTGTGCGCATTTTGGTATCTACATAATACGGGCCAATCCCTAACTCCGAATGGAGGATAATAGGTTGGCGTAAGTCATCAGTATTAAATTGCTTGCCCAAAAACGCACATATAACAACAGGAAACTCTAACCCCTTAGACTTATGGATTGTCATAATGCGAACACGCCCAGCTGGGTCTTGGGAAGGCTCTGCAATTGCTCCGCTGGATTTTGCATCAGAGTCGTAAAGCCGTTCGATATAGTTTACAAAGTGGAATAAGCCACATAGACTTGTTTCCTCAAACTCTATCGCACGTTCCAAAAGCAGGCGTAAATTAGCTTGACGGATTGCCCCGTTTGGTAGCGATAGCACATGTGATGGATATTTTGTAGTATTATAAACCACACCAATCAAGCGACTAATTGGGAGATGCAAGGCAATTTCACGCCATTGATTTAAATCTGATAGGAATTTTTGGACTTTTTGAGCCACACCAGAGTGCTCTGTTACGGGATTAGATTTTGCAAAGGCTAACATGCGGTCGTAAAAAAGCGGCTCATCACTTGTGTTGCTCTCTTCAGCGAGACATTGTCTAATTTCCATCAACTCATCTTCCGTTACCCCATACACTGGGGAGTAAAGCGCAGTAATCAGCTCGATATCCTGCCTAGGGTTATCTATCACGCGTAAAAATGCAAGTGCTGTTCTTATTTCCACTTGATCAAGAAAACTTGCGTTTATATCAGCAATTGCATCTATTCCATAGCTTTTTAGCTCTTCTATCATAGCACTTGCTACGGAAGAAAGACCACGTGTTAACACCGCAATGTCACTTGGTTTGCATAGGCGAAAAGCCTCTAGTTCGTTATCCCAAACCTGACGGGTTTCCAATAACTCCAATATACATTTTGCTATCATCCGGGTTTCTGCAATTATGTTGTCTGGAGTTTCTTTTTCCTCATCGCTATATTCTTCTATATCATCTTCTGCCTGGTCTAGCAATTCTACCCACATTTCTGGCTGTGCACCATCTGGTAAAATTGGATAACTTTCATGGCCAAGGTGTAAAGCAGCATTGTTGTCATAGTCTACCTCCCCTACTGTCTCACACATTAGCTGAGAAAAAAAGAAATTTACTGCATCCAATACCTCTGACCTACTGCGGAAATTATGTGAAAGGTCTATACGAACGCTATGCTCCCGCCCGTTATCAATTGGTGCAAAAGTTTTATATTTACCTCGAAACAGCTTCGGTTCCGCACGCCTAAACCGGTAAATACTTTGTTTAATATCACCCACCATAAACCGTCGCTTGGCTACTGCAGAAAGTATCAAATCTTGAACCTCATTAGAATCCTGATACTCGTCTATCAACACTTCGTGAAATTGATACACTTCCGCAGGTGTCATATCTTCTGGGCCATTTGGATATAAAATACGTATAGCAAAATGCTCTAAGTCCGCAAAGTCCAAGATGTTTCTCGCCCGTTTTTCTGCGGCAAAAGCTTCCGAAAATTTTACGGCAAGTTGCATCAATGACTTTACCCTAGGTACAAGAGCCGATAGATCTGCTTGCATTTTTTCTGGAGGTGCAAAAAACACACCTTCTATTAATTTATTTATACGCTTTTTTACGGCTTCGTCCCGTATATTCTGCACTTGTCTTTTCAAGTCTGGGTCAATGCTATCTTTTTCTGTAATACGGGGTAGCCGTCCCCAATCTATGTATGTAAAAGCTTTGTACATATCTTCAAACTTACAGGTATCTCTCGTATACCCTTGTAGTTCTTCCAACATTTGAAGTTCATCCGTCAATTTTTCTACATATTTATCTGGCCCAGCGTCCATATGGCAAATTGCCAATGCTTGGCTAAGCCCTTCAATTGCGCCTTCTAGTCCAAGTTTAAGTTCTTCTCGCACAATTTTTGCCCATTCGGTTTCCCCTAAATCTTGTGGCTCTTTTGTAAAATAGTCTATATAGCTTTGTGCCTTTGCTATTGGAAAAGGTGCACTTTCCATAAAGTCGTGAATTTTACGTACAAGTAAATCAAGCCGTCCATCCATGGTTTTGCCACCATATACGTCGGCCAAATCTATAAAATCCTGATTACTTTCACGAATATATTCATCTTCAAAAAGGTCGTCCATCACTTGGGTGCGAAGTAGGCTTAATTCAGCTGTATCCCCTATCCTAAATGCCGGGTCTATATCAACTATTTGAAAGTGTTCCTGTACCAACTTGCGGCAAAATGAATGAATTGTTGAAATATTTGCCATTGGCAATCTTGCAATTTGGAAAGTATGTCCTGCATCTTGCAATTTTTTTGCAATACGTTCTCGCATTTCTGCGGAAGCTGCCTCTGTAAAAGTAACTACTAGCAAGTTGTCTATACTTATCCCGGTAGAAACATGGCGTAAAATACGCTCTGTAAGTACAGCTGTTTTGCCAGAACCAGCAGCAGCGGATACTAAAATGTTAGGTGCATCGCAGTCGATAGCTTGTTGTTGTGCTAGGGTAAACTTCGTTTTATTCACAACGCACAACCCTTCCAGGTACATGTCTTTCTGCAACAACTAAATTTTTTAATGGAATATTGTTTCCGTCCAAAATACGCTTTACTGTATCAAAGGCCATCATAGGTGTGTTGTTATCTTCGCTCAAGTGAGCTAAAAAAACATGCTCCAGTTGCTTGCCTGCAACTTCAGCAAGTAAAACCCCAGCTTCTGCATTAGACAAATGACCATGCTTTCCGGCAACACGTTGCTTAAGTGCATAATGATAAGGCCCATTTTTCAACATAACGGGGTCGTGATTGCTTTCTAACATAATAATATTTGCATCTTTTAAGTGGCTGCGAACGATGTTGGTTGCATGGCCTAAATCCGTTGCTATAGCAATTTTTTTACCCCCTGCTTCAAAAGTGTATCCTACAGGTTGAGCAGCATCGTGACTAATATCAAATGCAGTAACCTTCACTCCGTTGATATCTATAGGCTTTCCTGGTTCTATAATCTTAATCTGTTCCGCATCAAGTGCACCAAGACTTTTATTGTATGCAAAATAACGCCATGTAAATGGCGTTGCGTACAAATTTAATTTAAAGCGGCGAGCCATAACACCTGCGCCGGTTATGTGATCTCTGTGTTCATGAGTAATAAATATTCCACTTATATTTCTTACATTCATTTTAAACAGTGCATGTTCGATACGTTTACCACTAATTCCAGCATCAACTAAAAAATGCTTACCCCCAACCCCAATACAAACAGAATTACCGGAAGAACCACTTGCAATAGTGCAAAACTCTACCATAATTAATCTTCCCTAATCCGTTTGATATTAGCACCTAGAGCACAAAGCTTTTCTTCAAGATTTTCATAACCACGGTCTAAATGTTCAATGCCACTAATCATGGTTTTACCTCTAGCAGCAAGCCCAGCAATAACAAGTGCTGCACCTGCCCGTAAGTCGCAAGCTTCTACTTTTGCTCCAGTTAATTTATCACTGCCATTAATTACAAGAGAACGGGAACTTAGCTTTACAGCGGCACCAAGCCGACGCAGCTCTCCCACATATCGATATCTATTTTCAAAAATATTTTCTGTTACCATGCTAGCAGTGGTTCCTGTACATAAAAGAGTTGTCATTTGTGGCTGCAAATCTGTTGGGAAACCAGGGTATGCAGCAGTTTTTATGTCACAGCCTTTTAATGGAGAGTTAACTCGTACACGAATAGAGTCCAACCCTTCAGTAATATCTACACCAATTTCTCTGAGCTTAGATGTTAAAGATTCCATATGTTTTGGGATTATATTTTCAACGGTTACATCCCCGCCTGTAATTGCAGCGGCAATCATATATGTACCCGCTTCAATTTGATCCGGAATAATTGTATACTCGCTACCAGAAAGCTGTTGTCTCCCGGTAATTCGAATGATATCTGTACCAGCACCATTCACTCTTGCCCCTAATTTATTTAAGAAATTAGCAGTATCAACAACATGAGGCTCTTTTGCAGCATTTTCTATAATAGTAACACCTTCTGCAAAAACTGCTGCAATCATAATATTAATAGTTGCACCAACGCTAGGGCTATCCAAGTAGATATTTGCGCCCTTTAATCCATTTTTAGCTTCAAGTTTTACAATGCCATGCTCTTGGCTACATGTAGCACCAAGTGATTCAAACCCCTTAAAATGATACCCCATTGGACGAGAACCAAAATCGCACCCGCCGGGTATTGGTATTTCTGCCTTGCCAAATCGTGCTAATAAAGCTCCCATAAAATAATAAGAAGCACGGTTAGATTTTGCTAACTCTTCACTTAAAATATGGCTAGTAATATTAGTGGCATCAACAATTAGTGTATGATTATCATCACGGAATCTACATGTTACGCCTAGCGACTCCAGAGCTTTTGTTAAGTTCACAACATCTTCTATACATGGTACATTATCTAGCACACAAACTCCACCAGAAACAATGGTTGCCGGAATAATAGCAACAGCAGCATTTTTTGCACCACTAATAGAAACATTACCCTGCAAGCGGTTTTGTCCATTTATAACGATGTACTCCATAATAGGCACACATCCTTCAAATTTTTATTAACTTACAAATGGCGGAACAAATATTCGATAAAATATGTGAAGCACGCCATATTTGTCCTTACACTTTGCATGATCTATTATAACATTTATGTTACAAGTTTCAAGTGATTTTTAACAAATTCATAACAGTTCAATTCCCCAATTTTTCCCTATATACAAAAAGAGTCAAACAAAACGTTTCAGGTGTTTTGCTTGACTCTTTTTACAGATTGTTTCTCTATAGCAATTACTTGTTTTTTTCTTTTGATAAAGCAGCATCTGTGTCAGAAATAAAATCCTTTAACGTGTAATGCTCATCCTGCTCTGCCACTACAGAATGAACACCAATACTGATAACAATCTTCACTGTAGCGTTATCTTTAACTTCGAAAGTAGCATTCTCTACACTTTGACGAATATTTTCTGCTATAACTCTTGCACCGGCCAAATCAGTTTCTGGCAAAACAATTGCAAACTCTTTTCCACTCCAGCGTGCAACATAATCAATTCCTCTTGATACACTATTCATTATTATTTTTGCGGTATCTTTTAAAATGATATCTCCGGATAAATGCCCATATCTATCGTTATATGTCATAAAATTATCAATACCAATTATCATAAAAGCAAGAGGAAGTTGCTGTCTTAGAGACCTATCCCATTCCTGGGTTAAAACACTATTAAAATGATGCCTGTTACAGGTGGCTGTTAATGCATCTTTTGCCCTAAGGTTATAAATCATACGCACTTGACTAACAATCTTTAGCTGGTTGCTAACACGCAATTTTACTACAGATGCGCTAAATGGTTTTGTAATATAGTCAATTGCACCTAAAATAAAGCCGGCCTCCTCATCTTGAACATCTCTGCGTCCAGTAAGGAATATCACAGGAATATTGCGAGTTTCTTCGTCAGCTTTTAAAAGTTTAATGACATCATATCCTGACATTTTTGGCATTACTAAATCAAGCAAAATCAAGTCTGGTTTAAAAGTTTTTGCAGAGCGTATTCCGCTTTCTCCATCACCTTCAAAATAAACCTGGTAGTCTGCCCCAAGTATACGAGTTAGTGCAATAATATTTAACTTATCGTCGTCAATTATAAGAATAGATTCTTTTTGTGACATTATATGCTCCCCCTTGCCTCTTCATACGTGGATACTTTACCTCTTCCGGTTCTTTTTGCATGAGTTAGAGCAGCTGATGTATGAAGTATTAAATTATCTATAGTATATTTAGAGTTGGGATTTGTGGCATGTATACCCACACTTAATGTAATATCTGATATATCTTTTTCTATAGTAATGAAAATATCATCCACCACTTTTTTTATATCATCAAGAGATTTTGAACAAAAAAACACTGCTAACTCATTCCCACTCCAACGAGCAATACTGCCTTCATCCTGTGCCGCAACGGTCGAAACAATTTGAAACAAGCGTTTTATAACTTCATCACCTTTTTGGTAGCCGTAATTTTCATTATAATGTTTAAAATTGTTTACAGAAAATAGAGCAAAACCCAATGACAAACTTGTTATTGCTGCTTTCTGTAGCATTGAATCCATATGAACTAATAAATTTTTTCGAATTGTTGCGCCAGTTAAAGGGTCAGTAGTGCTTAATTTACGTATAGTTTGTATTTGCTTAGCAATTTGCAACTGATTTTTTATCCGGAGCTTAACTATATAACTGCTAAATGGTTTATTTATATAATCCACTGCACCAAGCATGAGCCCTTGCTCTTCATCTTTTGTGTTGTTGAGGCCTGTAACAAATATGACGGGTATATCTTTTGTAAGCTCGTCTTTTTTTAGCAAAGTTATAATTTCAAACCCATTCATATCAGGCAATACTACATCTAGGAGTATTACATCCGGCTGTACTTCTCTTGCGGTATTAATACTATCACTCCCACGTCTTTCTGTAACAACATTAAACTCGTCGCTTAAAAGATGTGTTAAAGCTGTAACGCTAAGCGTGTCATAATCAATTACAAGTATTGTGTGTTCAAAATTGTTCATAACTATCCCTCCCGATACTCAAGTTTATCTGAGTCTTTGTTGATGATATGATTTGGCCTCCAGGCGACTTGTGAAATCGATTCTTTGAACGGCAAATTGCTTCGGTAGTATTTGATACAAAAGAATCTAACTGATAGTCGCTAGAGTATAATGGATTAAACGCATTTATACCAATGCTAACAGAGATATTAGATGATACACCGTCCCTTACAAACCCATGGTTATTTATTGTGTTTTGAATCTCTGCCGCAATACTATAGATCTCGTCTATGTCCATATTTGGCAATACTACCGAAAATTCTTCCCCGCCCCAACGAGCAAACTGACACAACGTGCCTCTTAGCTTTTCTTCTATGATATATGCAATTTCTTTCAAAGCTATATCTCCACGCAAATGGCCATACGTGGCATTGTATGCACGAAAATTATCAATATCTATTATCATTAATCCGATAGATGTCTGGTTGCGTAGAGATCTATTCCATTCTTGAGTTAATACAGCATTAAAATGACGTCTGTTGCTAATGCCAGTTAAAACATCTGTAATACTAAGTTTTTTGATGTTGAGTATTTGGTTAACGATGCGAATTTGATTTTTTATACGCAATTTAATAACGGAAGCATTATATGGTTTGCTAATGAAATCAGATGCTCCAAGATTAAAGCCACGTTCTTCATCTGTAGGATCATAGCACCCGGTTATAAAAACAACAGGAATATCATGCGTTTCTCCATCTTCTTTTAGTACTTGAATAACATCAAAGCCACTCATTTCAGGCATAATGATATCTAACAAAATCAGGTCTGGTTTGAGTTCTCTTGCACTGTTTATACAACCTTGCCCATCTTTTTCTACATAAATTATATAATCAGAAAGTATATGTGATAAGGCCATTATGTTAAGATAATCATCATCAACAATAAGTATGCTATTCTTTTGTATACCCATAAATCAACACCCATTTCTTTGCATCACTATCAGTAGAAAGAGGAACTAATTACTAAATATGTATTGTGGCTTTGGCATATAAGTTTGCAAAAACCACGGGACTTTCAACGATTGTAACATTTTCGCTACTCGTATTCAAGAGGTAAGCTTTTATATTGTTAAAAAAAGTATGCCAGGCTCTTGTGTACTACACCATAGTATACACAAAGCAGTAAAAAAATCAGCTCGCTAGTCCAGCATTCCCATTATTGAGCACAAGTTCTAAGCTTATTAATATCTACAAGTGTTGTTGATTTTTCCGTTAACAAAATACCTCCATCTTCATGTCCTTGTTTTAAGCAGTGGGCTAATGCCTCTGCCGTGTCTAGGCTTGTGAGGCATGGAATGCCTAATATACAAGCTTTACGACGGATTTTAACTTCGTCTAACATAGGATCACGGCCTTTTTCTGCCGTACATATGATATAACTTATTTGGCCGCTTTCTAATAATGTTGCGGTATTATTCTCTGAGCAGTCTTTGATTTTTTGGACAGATGTTACACTTAGTCCATGATTTGTTAATAGCTGTGCCGTGCCACCTGTTGCAAAAATTCTAAAACCTAATGAATTAAACCTTTCTGCAATTTCTGCAATTTCTGGTTTGTCTGTGTTGCGTACACTTATAAACACACCGCCCTCACGGCTTATTTTGTGTTTTGCGGCAACAAGCCCTTTAAACAACGCTTCCGCAAAGTCTTTGCCTATGCCTAGCACTTCTCCGGTAGATTTCATTTCGGGCCCTAAGTTTGTGTCTAGACCTGTTAATTTTTCGAAGGAGAATACAGGAACTTTTACTGCCATAAAGTCTGGCCTTTTGGCAATGCCGGATTTGTAGCCTAGGTCCGCTAATTTTTCACCCATGCTGGTACGTGTTGCAAGCTCGCACATTGGTATGCCTGTTACTTTACTAAGGTATGGAACGGTACGTGATGCACGTGGATTTACTTCTATTACATATATTTCGTTTTCGTAAAGCACGTATTGGATGTTTACCAAGCCACGAACATTTAGGGCGGTACATAGCTTGCGTGTTATTTTGTAAATTTTATCCTCTAGCTTTGGGCTTAAATAATTTGCCGGGTATGCGGCAATGCTGTCTCCAGAGTGTACACCGGTACGTTCTATATGTTCCATAATACCGGGTAGTAAAACGTCTGTTCCGTCACAAATGGCGTCTACTTCTATTTCTAGACCTTGCAGGTATTTATCTACGAGTATCGGGTTTTCTTGCTTAGTGCGCAGGATTATTTTCATGTATTCATCTACATCTTCCGGGCCGTAGGCAATTATCATGTTTTGGCCGCCAAGTACGTAGGATGGGCGGATTAGAACTGGATATCCCAAGTCTCCTGCGGCTGTTACGGCTTCGTAATATGATGTTACGCCGGTGCCTTTTGGGCGTTTTATGTTTAACGATTCCAACAGTTCTTCAAAACGGCCACGGTCTTCGCAAATATCTATACTGTCTGCACTTGTACCCAATATTTTTACGCCGTGTTCGTGCAGTTCTTTGGTTAGTTTTATGGCTGTGCCGCCACCGAATGCTACAATTACACCTTCGGGTTTTTCTAGGTTAATAATGTTCATTACATCGTTAATATGAAGCGGCTCAAAATATAAGCGGTCTGCTGTATCGAAATCTGTGGATACCGTTTCTGGGTTATTGTTGATTACGATAACTTCGTAGCCCATTTTGCGTAGTGTCCAAACGCAATGCACGCAAGCGTAGTCGAACTCTATCCCCTGCCCTATTCTTATTGGGCCGCTACCGAGTACTATTATGCGCGGCTTTTGACTTTTTTGCACGAATGGAAGGGCTTCGCATTCTGTGCCGTTTTGTATAGAGTAGAAGTATGGTGTTTTGGCTTCGTGTTCGCCGGCACAAGTGTCTACCTTTTTGTAGATAAAAGGCTTGTCTGGTTTTGTTATATTTCTGAATATATTTAGTAAGCAATTTAAAAACCAGCGATCTACTTTGGTGGTTTCGTGCAGTTCATCTATGGATATGCCGCGCTTTATAGCCTCGTATAGTACAAATAGTCTTTGGTCTGTTACAGTGGTAAGGGCTGTGCGTATTTCTTGGTCGGTTTTGTTTAAAAGACGGGGTAGCTCTAGGGATGTTAGCCCCAATTCTGCGCCACGTACTGCTTTTAGCAGAGCTTCTTCTACGGTGTCGGCAATTGCCATCACTTCGCCGGTAGCTTTCATTTGTGTGCCAAGCTCTTTTTGAGCGTACACAAATTTATCGAACGGCCATTTGGGTAACTTTACGGCTACATAGTCTAGAGTTGGCTCAAATGCGGCGTATGTTGTGCCGGTTACTGCATTAATGATTTCGTCCAAGGTGTAGCCGATTGCTATTTTTGTAGAAACTTTTGCAATTGGGTAACCTGTTGCTTTACTTGCTAAAGCAGAAGAACGGCTTACACGCGGATTGACTTCTATAACGGCATAGTCGAAACTAGTGGGGTGCAGTGCAAGCTGTACATTGCAGCCACCTTCTACCCCTAGTGAATGAACTATATCTAAAGACGCTGTACGCAGCATTTGGTATTCCTTAGCGGAAAGAGTTATG
>Ga0123355_10005455_pt1 | contig 18633 bp, 14 predicted proteins | sample TergutEmb28metaG_3_FD_89872 | JGI IMG/M metagenome (GOLD analysis project Ga0123355, IMG submission 89872) | Embiratermes neotenicus P1 segment gut microbial communities from Petit-Saut dam, French Guiana - Emb289 P1 | ecosystem: Host-associated > Arthropoda: Insects > Digestive system > Gut ... | reverse complement strand
TGGTGGTGGTGGTGGTGTTGGTGGTGGTGGTGGTGGTGGTGGTGGTGGTGGTGGTGGTGGCGGCGGCGGCGGCGGTGGCGGCGGCGGCGGTGGTGGTGGTGGTGGTGGTGGTGGTGGTGGTGGTGGTGGTGGGGGCGGCGGCGGGGCCGGGGGCGGCGGCGGCGGCTGTAATCATACTGAAGGGTGGAAGGGTCTGTTTTGGGACTGGTGGGGTAAGGGCATGGACAATGTAGGATAGGAAATGTAGGAAGTAAGGTATTATGTAGAAGGGAATTAATGGTTATTTTTCAGGATGATGTCAAAGGTTGTGTTGGGAAAATGTGTTTGTCATTTAATTGGTTATCAGATGTAGCTTCTTTATGTATGTAAAATCTCCATGGTATTGAGATGTGGGCCTTTTTTCTGAAAGTGTGACAGTGGCATAGTAACCTCCCTGGGCTCAAATGTGTGTATGTTGTCATTTCAGTGCTGGGTGAATGTGGAGGATTTACTGTTATTTCTGAAGGTGCTATGATCTTCTTTGTACATTTTAGAGAAATTTCAGTCTGATCTACTTATGCTCTTCACAATCTGCACACGTTAATTTATATATTCCACTAATGAGATATTTGTTTTTGTTTTGAGCTTTTGGTTTTAGATTTAATTGAATGGAATTATTTGTTCTGTGGGCAATTTTTAAGGAAGTGTGTTTATATAATTTTGTAATGTATGTTGTTTCTTGGCCTGTGTAGGTGAAGCTAGTCTCTTTGTGTGGGCAAATCCAGTCCATTCTCTGAAAACTCCAAAACACATGAATGAACTTATAACTAACTTAGACCCAGCATTACCCAGACAGAAATTAACTACCTTCACCTGTGCAGTATAGGCAAAGAAAGAAAAATTTAATATAACTTATAATATATAAGGTCACAGGTTCGATTCTAAATGGTGTCATTGGAAGTTTTCATTGACATAATCCTTCTGGCTGCTCTATGGCCCTGGGGTTGACTCATCCTGTAACAGAAATGAGAAGCAGGAATATTTCCTGGGGGGTAAAGGCGCCCGGTGCGTAGGGCTGACAACCTTACCACCTTTCTGTGCCACTTGTCTTGAAATTGGGAGCCTCAACCTCCTGGAACCCTCAGGGCCTGTCGTGGCCTTTAATGGGATTGCCTTATAATATATAATGCAATTGTGTAGCAATAAATCAAATTCCAAAGAGTAACTAGTTAATTCGGAACATACAAGGTGGTTCAAATATGACCGGGACTATTTGTTTGTAAATCTGGCGACATCAGTCCCTGTCATACCTTGAACCACCTTGTACATATCTGTATAGCATCAAACGTAAGTACCACCACTAATATATACATTATCCGAGTTATTGTAATATTCTTACCACAAAATGTTAACACACATTAAATTGTTACAGTGCCTGTCAAAAGTGTGATGGGCAGAGGAATGGATTGATTTGGTTAGGGTAGGGACAGGTGGTGGACTCTTGTGAATGTGGTAATGAACCTCCAAGTTCCATAAAATGCAGGGAATTTAGCTTGTTTCCTTCCTGGTCGGGCTAAAGACTTACCAGCACCCCTGTATATGTGCTACCACTGTTTTTAAGTCTGCCAATCTAGCCTGTGCTTCAACATCTGTTCTCCAGATTACCACCATTATTTTATGATACTGCCTAAATTTTAAAATTTTTTATAGATTTTACAAATTTTTTTAAACCTACTTAATGCATATTACTTCCTTTAAAATTCCATTATGATGTAAGACAGGATCTTGTCAAAACCATTTACAGCATTGAAATATATACATCATACCACAATTGTGTATCCAGCCTGAAGATGGCTTACAAAGCCAAAACATGTCATTGATGATAAATTATTAATAAAAGTGTGTCTATACTCATTTTTCAGATACTTGGGGTGCTGATAAGTCCTTAGTCCGACCAGGAAGGAAACAAGCTACAGTGACCAAACTTGGTATTTATTCAACCTAATCCCCACGAAGCTCAATACACTTCTTAGCCCTTTGCTCCAACTTTTGTGAGCCACTAAAAATAATTCAGAAGATTTTCCGTCCAACCAGATCTCTGCAGCAGCAATGACCTCCACATCAGATGAAAAATTGCAACCTTTCAATTGTTTTTTCAGTTCAGGGAACAGGTGGTAATCTGACAGGGCCAGATCCGGAGAATAGGATGGGTGATCAATACATAGGAAGCACATGTAGGCCAGTTTCTTCTGGGTTGCAAGTGCCCGGTAAGCTGGGGCATTGTTGTGCAAGAACAAAACCCCTTTCGTGACCTTCCCGGTGCATTTTTCCTTCAAAATGTCCTTCAATTGCATCAGCAGAGATGAGTAATACTCTGCATTGATAGTTTGGACCTTTGCAAGATAATCAATGAGGAGGATGTTGTCTTGATCCCAAAAAATTGAGGCGAGAACTTTTCCAGCAGATTTTTGCACTCAGAATTTTTTGGGGTGGGGTGAGCTGCTATGCTTCCATTCCATTGATTATTGCTTTGTCTCCGGGTCATAGTGATATAATCAGATTTCGTCTGTGGTCACCAGTTGTGACAGGAAATCATTTGGATGGCACCAAAAAAAATTCCAAATTTGCTCAGACGACTGGCACTGTTGAAATTTTTGATCTGCATTCAGGTGTTTTCAGGACCCACTTCACGGCGAGCTTCTGCATGCCCATATTGTCATGAATGATGGACCCAACCTGCTCACGTGAGATGCCCATTTGCTCAGCTATTGATTTAGCTGAAATTCAGTGGTCTTCCAAGATAAGCTCGTGAATTTGATCAATAATCTCTGGGGTGGCCAATGTTTTGGGTCATCCGGGATGAGGCGCATCGCAGGTGGAAAAATCACCATGTTTAAACTGGGCCACCTAGTTTTTGACGGTGGCATACAATGGTGCATGTTCCCCTAATGCTTCTTTCAGAATGGCTTGAATTTACTTCAGTGCTATGAAAAAAAAAAAAGTTGATAACAGTTCGCGTCTCCATGTTGTTGAAATCGCGCATGTCGCCAGACTTGCTTCCTTTCAGCCTCTAACAAGGAAAGGCTTGCAATTCAGCACATGAATAGACCCCTCTTTCCAACAACACTATCGATTCCATCCTACGACATCAGGAAGTAGGTCGGGCTAATGACTTATCAGCACCCCCTCATAGTTTTATTAGTAGTATATTCTAACTCAATGGGCATACCTTGCTTAAAAATTGCTTTGCGTCTTGATTTTACAGGAATGAAAAAGCCAATGATAACTACAATACAGACTTTATCTATCGGCTTTATACAGAAGAAGGCAAAGGACAGTTCAGTGCTCGACAGAACATTCTGGGTAAGAACATTAATAAGCTGTAAAATGTAGTAGTGTTTGTGATGGCTGTGAGCTAGAAGTCTGGGTGTACTTGGTGTATTGGTGTATTGTAACACAAGTTTGAATTGCTTCTTTTGTATTAGGTATCTGTTTGGGTATCTACGACATGTTGGTTTTCTGGGGTTTATGTTCACACAGCAATGTTGCTGAAGATAATCGGTGTTCTGGAATATGATGGTATTGAATATGAAGAACTTATTTTTTGACTTCTTGACTGTGACGTTGAAGGCATTAGAATCCTTCAAAATGGCGTAACATCCCAAAAGATTGGCATTTTGAGGTGAATGCTGCAGTAGTAGTGTTAGACCTCATCTACCTCCTTACATGAAGCCCTTGTACTTTGTTCCTTTATTGGGCCTGTTGCCTGTTAACAGACTCGCTAAATTTACATCTCTCATCCTTTGAACAATGTATAACTATTGTGTCATGCACTTAAAAGTTTTTATGGCTTTGTTTATGAAGGTTACAATCTTCTAGGATGACACTGTGTTAACTGGTAATCTGTTATTGATGTTTTAGTGGAGCCTTCTGCCTTCTTCTTCAGAGTAGTCAAAGAACAGTAAATGGTGGGAGAATTGGTTGCATCATACAATGAAAACTTGCTCTGCGTGTGTGTGTATAAGGTGAAAAGACTGTAATCTTCAACTGTTGTCTCTTAAAATATTGAACTGTTATTGATTGTGCATTGCAGCATTGTGAGGTGTGCCTCAGCCGGCTGTGCTCTGCAGTCTTGAGTTGCAATATTTTGATGTGTGCCTCAGTTGGTTGTGCTCTGCATTTACTTGCTTATTAACACCATGACCCCATGAGATCGTAATCTTTTGGAATGGTACACAGTGCCACTGGGTAAATAGTTCCTGATATTTTGAAGATCGTAGTACCTTCAGAACATTGAGAGCTATTTATTTATTGACACAGTATAACATCCCAGAAAACCTGGATCTTCAGCAACATCAGTGTGAAAACCTCCATTCTCACATCATAACTCCTCATTAAAATCCAGCTGCCAACCCCAATAGAGACACCAGAAATGTTGTTACTGACCAACATTTCAACCAAACATGTACGAACCACAAATTCTTTACCACTATGGTAACCAGTTCTGTTTTTCCATTGCTCTGCGTTGACCCTTCAGGTGCTAATGATGGATAGCTGTCAGATTCTAGACTTGACTTTGTGCAAGAGTTTCTGAACATCTTTAGTACTAACGAAGAAAACGTGATTTATATCATATGGTATTGTAGTGTCCAACTGTGGGCAACTAATTTCTCCTTAGACCAATCGTGGGTGGACACTATTTATTGTAGGCGTCGATAGTTCACTACTTAACTTTGAAGGTATACTGCCACCATGTTAATAATTCTTCATATATTATTAACAGCTATTTGTTCTCGGATTTTCCAGACAGAATTCAAGGATGGTATCGAGCTGTCTAAATAATTATTTTGTTTGTCCCAAAATCTTAATTATATATTCTAAGTTACTAATTATAATATTCAAAGTAAAAAGGAAAGAAAGCGATTTAGTTATTTTTACAAGTGTGCCCTAATGTTTAAATAAGTTCTTAAAGTAATTGTCAACTAAATAATTCTCTCACCTCATATTTATAAATCTAGTCATGGGTAATTTGGAATTTGAACTTAAAAAAATTTAATTTAGTATTAACCAAAACTTGTTCAGCTCAAAAAAAAAAAAAACTTCTAGCGCAGTCAACACGACTTACCTTGTATTAGCAGAAAGCAGCCAAAGCTTAAAAGCATCGTAGTCTCGCGTTGCACTAATTTCGTACTATGTTCACTATGTATAAATTTCTTCAAGTGTAGAGGTATGTAGCAGCTAGTAGCAACCAAACGTAATTAAGTTGGTGAGTAAAATAATTGAGCAAGAGTTGTTACCCGTAATGTTAGATGTATATATAGAGGTGGGTTGATGCATTCTTAAGAGTTTAACAAACTCTCTAAACGTCACTGTAGGTTGAAACGTATGTCGAAGGTGTAATGAACTATCATGAATGCCGAGCTCAGACATATTTCCAGAGTATAAACTGTTGTGGCTGTGCTGACCTTGCAATAGTATAGCAGCTGCTAAAGTTCCTGGTTGCTATATAAAATTCAAATTCGATATCTGTCATTATTTAACACTCAAATTTGATATTCACTACAGTATTTTAGTGCAGTTCCCAGCATGCACATAACTCCATAGAGAAGAATTCTTCACCATGTAAAAACATTTAACCTCAGTGTAAGTAGTAATCATGTCATAGTTCATGCAATTGGTTAACAGGTTCTTACTGCAGAGGCCTGAGTTCAATTCCTGGGCTGTCCAAGTGGGAATTATTGTGAACAGAGTGACAGAGGGACAAGTTCCCCACCCCCTACCCCTATCTCAGGTACATTTTCTTTTTAGGCAGTTCTCATTCTACCATAGCTACACATTCATTCACTAGTCATTCAACCAGCCATTCACCCACCTTTGCAAGGAACTGTCTTATCTAACCCAAAACAAGAATTAAAAACAAGGCTTAGGTAATTAATTATATACCTGAGGGAAAAGAATTAATTGGGTGCCAAAACTGCTGTGGAGTTTTCAACGTGTTGAGCAGGGAGACAGAGCAAATGTGAGGACCTGGATCTTGAATCAGATGAATGTGAGTGTGTTACAAGGAGATTGGAACATATTGCCATTCGTTATGATAGTGTGTTGATGTTGATTCTTCAGGTCACATGCAGCAGGGTGGATCTGCCACTCCTTTTGATCGTAACATGGGAACCAAAATGGCATCTAAGGCTGTTGATGGGCTGCTAGAACAGCTGAAACTTGCAGAATGTCGATCAGATGGCAGCATATACATAAACACTCCAGAGTCTGCTGTCATGATGGGCGTCATTCGTCGCCAGTACAAGCTAACTCCTCTTGAAGCTTTGAAATCTGAAACAGACTTTGAGTAAGTATAGTACGTATTTAATTTACATGGCATTTAATGATGCTGTGAGTCGTAAAGAAAGGGTCAGATTTGTCTTGATGTCCACTTATTGCAGATGAAAGTATGTTACTGCTATAATTTAAGCCAATAAATGCACACATTTTTATTAGTGATACAATAATATTATTAAAAAAACACTAACTTCTACATGTTTTGGCCTTATTGGTCTAGAGTGATTATTGTAGTGATGGGCAGTTTAATCTTCAGAACATCAAATGATGTACTCAGCGAAGTTCACGCATGCTATTATTAATAGCCTAAATTTTATACATTTCTGACATAAGATAAACTGCAGTGTTGCAAGACACAGTTAGTGATCTTTTTCTTGTACAGTCTTGTTGTTTGAACTGCATTGCAGTCAGTCATAAATATCAAGTGTAACATGAAACATTGCCATGTTTCAAGTTGTTTGTGATTAAGCTTTTTTTTTTAGCAGAAACTGGTCCACATCTGTTTTTAGAACCATTAGTCACATATTAGGAACAACAACTGGAGGACTGTGTAATGTAAAGTTCCTTATTGTTGGCATTAGGGGTGGCAGGTGCAGTTCAGCTAACTGTTTTTACATTCAGAAGGAATGTGTTTCCCAATTCCATCCGGGCAAATACTGGGAATAGGGATCTGTTTTTAGAAGTGGGTAGGTTGGTGTACACTTAGTCCAGATAAAATCAAGTGGCCTGAAAATGTGTAAATTCAGCTCCAGATGTAACATGACATACATTGCCATCATATGAAGGTTGTCCCAAAAGTAACTGTACTGATTTTTCTGTGTATGAATTGGTAATGCTGTAACCTTAATGTATATTGGCGCATCGGTAGTGACCTTGGCTGCATGTCCGTACTTGTTTCAGCTGGATTGGTTGAGTCAGTCCTGCGCTACTGCTGTTTGTGTATGGTCATGTTTTATAACCTCATTACATTTGCGATGCAGGAAAATATCGAACAATGGTACGCTATCAAATTTTGTGTGAAACTCAACAAATCTGCCACAGAGACATTTGCTTCTTTAACTGAAGCTTATAGAGATGCCACTCTATCGAGAACTATGGTTTTTAAGTGGCACAAAGCTTTCAAAGAGGGCCGAGAAAATGCTGAAGATGACCCTTGTTCTGGAAGAACGATCTTGTCAACAAATGATCAATATGTGGAAGTGGTGCGAGCTGTGATGGCAAAAGACCGCTGTTTGAGTGTCAGCATGATTGCAGAAGAAACGGGCTTGGATAAAAATGCAGTTCATAGGATTCTAACCGACCATTTGCAGATGTGAAAAATTTGTGCAAAACTAGTGCCGAAAAACTTTCTGTGGAGCAAAAAGTGAAACGGTTGGAAATTTGTCAGGATTTTCTGGGAAGACTTGAAAATGAGACAGATTTTTTTTGGATAAAGTAATAACAGGAGATGAATCATGGGTGTCCGACTACGATCCCTAGACCAAACGGCTAAGTGCGGAATGACACTCGATAAGTTCTTCTTGTCCGAAGAAAGCACGCATGAGCAGATGCAGGGTGAAAACTATGATTATTGATTTTTTCGACAGCCGTGGCATTGTGCACAAAGAATTTGTACTTCCAGGACAGACAGTTAATCATGCCTTCTACAAAGATGTCTTGGAATGACTTCGAAAACGGGTCCAGCTGTTCTGAACGGACATTGTAGACAGTTGTTTGCTGCACCATGATAACGTGCCAGCTCAAACTGTGCTTTCATTTCAAGAATTTCTGGCGTAGAAAAACATTTCCCGTACTTCCACAACCTCCCTACAGCCCACATCTAGCTCCGTGCGATTTCTACCTCTTCCCTAAGTTGAAATTGAAGTTGAAGGGTCATCATTTCAGGACGATGGAAAACATACAAAAAATTGTAACCGATGAGCTACACACCCTTATGGAAAATGACTTGTGGTACTGCTGTGATAAATGGAAAAAAACGGAACCACTGTGTAACTTCCCAAGGGTCATACTTTGAAGGAGATAACTTGTAATTTCAGGTGAGTCCAATAGACATTTAAATAAAAAATCAGTACATTTACTTTTGGGACAACCCTCTTAATTGAAGTTGTTTTACTTTCCGCATATTTTCGTGTTCACAGTGTTTCTCTTGTCTTCCATTCATTACGGTCATGCCATATTTACGAAGGTTGCACAGAAAATGATGCCCCAATTTTTTTTTCTCGGAAACTGTTTATTCAGAATGTATGAAATTCACGCACAATATAACGGGATGTTTCCTTTACACGCTATTTTTCCACATAATCTCCATCTATGTATATGTCCTTACGCCAGCGTGAAACAAGGGCATGCATGCCTTCCCTGTAGCAGCTTGTTTCCTGTTCACATAGCCATGTACTCACTGCACAGCTCACACTCTCATCATCTTCAAACCTTGTTCCATGCAGTGCATCCTTCAGTGGCCCAAAAAGATGAAAATCTGATGGCGCCAGATCAGGACTAAGGGGGAGATGGGGGAGCACAGTCCAACCAAATATGGCGATTGCCTCCTGGGTTCATAGACTTGTGTGAGGGTAGGCATTGTCATGCTGAATCAACATGTCTCCTGGATTCATGTTAGGCCGCATTCACTGGTAATGCTGTTTCAATTTTTGGAGGGTTTTGATGTACGTGTCCAAATTGATTGTCTCACCTGTGGTCATCATATCCACCAGAATCCCTCCATCAGAGATCAATGTCCCAAAAGATGGTGATCATGAATTCTTCAGCAGAAGGAGTTGTCTTGAACTTCTTTTTTCTTGTTGATTGCGGACGATGCCACTCCATTGACTGCCTTTTCGTCTCTGGCTCATAGTGGTGAGCCCAGGTTTCGTCACCTGTGACGATCTGGGACAAAAAGGCCTTCCCCTCAGCATCAGTGCTCCAGCAATTCAGAACAGATGGCTTTCCTTTGACATCTGTGCTCGGATGTGAGATGTCGAGGAACCCACCTTCGAATATCTCAAAGCGTCAATAATTGCCATTGCACTTCCATTGCTGGCTGAAAGCTGTATGGCCAATTGTGAACTTGTGATGCACCGATCCGCACGAATAATGCCATCGGTGTGCTGCAATATGTCTGGACTGGTGGCTGTGGCAGGACACCCAGACCGCGGTTGATGATGCAGCTCCATTTCTCCACTTCCTGAAGCCTTAACTGTCTGAACCCAGCGTCCAGCGGTGTTCCTTTCGACTGCAGAACTTCTGTACAAAACACACAACTGTTTGTGAATGTTCCCCACACTTTCTTTCTCTGCCACTAAAAATTCAATTACAGCTCATTGTTTGTAACGTGTGTCAGACACAAACACCCTTTTCACAGACTACTACAGCGGCACTATATGTCGGACGACCATGTACTTGCACACGTATGCAATAAACATCAGTGTTGCTACCTCTCATTTTTCACATTGCTGTCTTTATCCTGGAATGAGAAAAAGGAATGTGGGGCATCACTTTCTGAGCAACCCTCATGTATTAACCAAAGACACCAATGTATTTGCTTAATTTGAAGATAAAACCTGAATTGAATTTCATTAATTTTCCGAGGCATTTGGCTGCTGCAAGGAGGTAGGATGTGCAAGCATTGCAGGTGAACTGTACAGTGTCCTGAAGTCTACTGCAGGAGCATAGCTACAGAAATACTGGAGAGATGGACAAGTTCAAAGGCACTGAGGAACTGGGTTATGGCATGTATCCAGCCCAGTTCAGGATGCTGCATTAGTAGCCGAAGCTCAAAGGAACCTTTTCAACAGTGCAAGGGATTTTAAAGCTGCTAGTGGCTTTCATGGGCAAAAAAAGGATGGTTATTTCAAGACTTAAAGAAGCTGTGCAGGAACTTCTCACTGACAAACATAAACTGTACCATTTAGCATTCACTGAGAGCAATGTAGATCGCATATGGGATAGAGTCATATTCTGTGATGAATCTACGTTTAGCTCAGCAAATGATGGGCTGGTTTTAGTTTACAGACTGAGGGGAGAGCATTACAACTCTCAATATGTGTCTACCTGCACCTATAGTGGTCATGTGTCCGTTCACTGTTGGGGCTGGATCTCCCATGAAGGTACTGGAATGCTCCACTGTACAGACGGTCACCTGTAAGGCCTTCAGTATAAGCACATTTTGCAAAATGTGATGGTGCCCTCTGTAAGAATGCTTTATTCCGATGGTATAACCCAGTTCCAGCAAGACCATCACTCCAATCATGATGCTTGTGTGATTCAAGAATGGCTATCACTGCAGGCCAATGCCAAACTCATTGACTGGTCACCACGAGCACCTGATGTAAACCCCATCAAGAATACGTGGAGTGAGGTGAAGAGGACAATGCAGGAAACCTGGCCTGTCCTCCCTCCCAGAAATAGTGATGAGCTAAGGATCCTTGTGTCAGACGCATGGGATGATGTTGCTTCTTTCAGCGTTACCTTCAGTCACTGGTTGAGTCCATGACATGGTGAATGAAATGTTCAGTGGTCGAAGCACATGATGAGTCAAAAGATAGTTTTTATGAGGAATTAGAGCAGGTGTTCGATCACTTCCCGAAATATCATATGAAAATGTTACTAGGAGACTTTAATGCAAAAGTGGGGAAAGAGAATATTTTCAAGGCAACAATTGGACAGGAGAGTCTCCATCAGGATAGTAATGATAATGGGGTTAGACTAGTTAACTTCGCCACATCAAAAAATCTGGTGGTTAAGAGCACGATGTTCCCTCACCGGAATGTTCATAAATACACCTGAACCTCCCCTGATGGTAAGACTCACAACCAGATTGACCATGTATTGATAGGTTGGAGATGGCATTTGAGTGTACTGGATGTACGAAGTTTTAGGGGAGCTGATTGTGATACAGATCACTGTCTGGTGATTGCAAAGGTCAGGGAAAGATTAACAGTGAGTAAACAGGCCACACAGAGGATTGATAGGCAAAGATTTAACTTGAGGAAGCTTCATGAGCCAGAGGTTAGGGAACAGTATCAGATTGAGATTACAAACAGGTTTGCAGCTTTGGAGAACTTGAACGATGGCGAGGACATAAATAGGACTTAGGAAAACATTAAAGAGAATATCCAAACCTCAGCGAAAGAGAATCTGGGTCTGCACGAATTGAAGCAGAATAAACCCTGGTTTGATGAAGAATGTTTAGGTTTTTTGGATCAAAGGAAGCGGGCTAAAATGCAGTGGATACAGGACCCAAGCCAAAGCAATGTAGATATTCTGAAAAATGTAAGATGTGAAGTTAGCAGACATTTCAGGAACAAAAAGAAGGCATATCTGAGAGCTAAAATTGAGGAACTTGAAACTAACAGTAAGATCCAAAACATTAGGGACTTGTATAGAGGCATCAATGACTTTAAGAAGGGGTACCAGCCTAGATGTAATATAGTAAAGGATGAGAAATGTGACTTGGTGGCAGACTCCCACAGTATTGTGGCTAGGTGGAGGAACTATTTCTCCCAACTATTCAATGTGCATGGGGTTAAGGATGTTGGGCAGGCAGAAATACACACAGCAGAACCACTAGTACCTGAGCCAAGTGCCTCTGAGTTTGAGCTGGCTATCAACAAGCTAAAAAGTCACAAATCGCCAGGTGTTGATCAAATACTGGCAGAACTGATTAAAGGTTAATTCCGTATGCGAAGGAAATTATCGGAGATCATCAATGTGGCTTTCGATGCAACAGGTCAACTATTGATCATATATTCTGCATTCGCCAAATACTTGAGAAAAATGGGAATATAATGAAGAAGTTCATCAGCTCTTTGTAGACTTCAAGAAAGCTTACGATTCAGTTAGGAGGGAGGTCTTATATAAGATTCTCATTGATTTTGGTAACCCCAGGAAACTTGTAAGGTTAATAAAGCTGAGTCTGACTGAAACATATAGTAGAGTCCGGGTAGGCAAGAATTTGTCTGACAGGTTCCCTATTAGGAATGGTTAGAAACAAGGAGACGCTCTATCACCAATGCTTTTTAACTTTGCTTTAGAGTACACCATTAGGAGGGTTCAGGTAAACCAGGATGGCTTGAGACTAAATGGTACACATCAGCTTCTGGCTTATGCCAATGATGTTAATATACTGGGATGAAGCTTACATACTCTAAAGGAAAATGCAGAAGCTTTGGTAGCTGCTACTAGGAAGAATGAACTGGAAGTAAGTGCTGATAAAATTAAGTACATGGTCATGTCTTGAGATCAGAATGCAGGACAAATTCACAGTGTGAGGATTGATAATAGTACTTTCGAGAGGGTGGAAGAGTTTAAATATTTCAGAACAACTTTAACAAATCAAAACTGTATTGCAGAAGAAATTAAGAGAAGATTGAGGTCAGGAAGTGCTAGCTATCATTCGGTGCAGAATCTTTTGTCTTCCAGGTTGCTATCCAGAAATTTAAAGATCAAGATATATAGAACTATAATTTTGCCTGTTGTTTTGTATGAGTGTGAAACTTGGTTGTTGACATTGCGAGAAGAAAGGTAGCTGAGGGTGTTTGAGAACATGGTGTTAAGGAGAATATTTGGACCTAGGAGGGACAAGGTAATGGGGGAATGGAGGAGGTTGTATAACAAGGAGCTAAATGATTTGTACTCCTCACCCAATATTGTGCGGGTGATAAAATTGAGAAGAATGAGATGGACCGGGCATGTGGCATGTATGGGTGAGGAGGGGGTGTATAGGGTCTTGGTGGGGAAACTGGAGGGAAAGAGACATTGGGGAGACCTAGGCGTAGATGGGTGGATAATATTAGGATGTATCTCCAGGAGGTGGGATATGGATTGGATTAGGCTGGCACAGGATAGGGACAGGTGGCGGGCGCATGTGAGTGCGGTAATGGACCTTCGGGTTCCATGAAATGCGGGGAATTTCTCGACTAGCTGCAAACCAGTTAGCGTATCAAGAAGGACTGTACACAATGGAATAAGTAAGTATATGCAGAATATGAATTAATAATCTAGCTCTTGTAAAGACTGCTGTTTGGACATGATGTGTTTAATATGGTATATTGACTTTGACTGGAGGTAGCATGTTTTTCCAAGATGTAGGTATTTCCCTACTTTACGACAATGTGTCACATCCTAGAAGACCATAAACTTGTAATTATTTTGTTACAGACATCGAATTCCGAAGAACCAGTGGTGGCTGAAGTTGCGCCCTTTGCTTCGTATCTTGGCAAAACATGAGAGTGCATATGAGGAGGAAGGCATGTATATGACTGTGGAGGACACAACTGTGGCTGAAGGTGTCATATAGATACGAACAGAACAGTAGTCATTGTTAGAAGATGTGCTACTTTTTATGTACAATTAACTGTGTTGGAAACACAGTTAAGCAGTTAGGACTGTTCATGTCGCTCTTGTACTGTGAACTAACAGACTTTGTGTACCTCTTGAGCTACTGATGTTGTTCTTTGTTATGAAGGCATTTTATGAATGCAGGTGATAGCATATCTTAAGAAGAATGTTTCTAAAAATATAGTAGGTGGTAAACAATACTGAGGTATTGTAATGTGTGTTTAATTCCCACAGTGTTTTCTGTCTTCTGATGCACATGTTGCATCAGTGGTTTTAGTATGTATCCTGACATCCATTTCTAAGGTAACTAGTATTCAGCATCAAATTCAAAGGCTATAAAGCAAGATTGAGATCAACCATCACTTATCCTAGTATAATAGTACACATTGTGATGTACAGAGAGTGTAATGAGGTAATATAAATTTCAGTAGGAACCAGTTACCTAGTATTATGTGGAAATTATTTGAATCGTGACATATTTAAAATGACTGTCCCTTTTAATATTGTTCATTTTCTGTGCAACTGTCTTATGCATACAAGTTTATTTCCAACTAACTGCACAGTTGGTTGTAATCCTGGTGTATGTTTCAGCTGTAAGCTACAGTCATCCTTAGTGTTGAAGATGTACGGCATGCTATACAGGCTGTCAAATACAAATGATAAGACACTTATATATAAATGTTATTGAAATTGTATAAAGTTCAATGTGTAACACATGTGGGGTAGTAAAATTATGTAACATGTTCTATCCAAATGCGTGGCGAGATTTATGGCATTTCTCTCTGGTTTTTTAATTGTATTTTTATTTTAATCCTGTATGAGGGGGTGCTGATAAGTCCTTTGCCCGATCTACTTCCTGATGTCATAGGACGGAATTGATAGTGCCGTTGGAAAGAGGGGTCTGTTCATGTACCATATTGCAAGTCTTTTCGTTTTATAGAGGCTGAAAGGAAGCATGTCAGGTGACGCGCGCGATTTCAACAACATGGAGACGCGATCTGTCATCATTTTTTTTTTTCTGCAAGGCAAGGCGCCAAAGGAAATTCACGCCATTCTGACAGAAACATTAGGGGAACATGCACCATCGTATGCCACTGTCAAAAACTAGGTGGCCCAGTTTAAACATGGTGATTTTTCCACCTGTGATGTGCCTCGTCCTGGACGACCCAAAACAGTGACCACCCCAGAGATTATCGATGAAATTCATGAGCTAATCTTGGAAGACTGCCGGATTTCAGCTAAATCAATAGCTGAGCGGGTTAGGTCCATCATTCATGAAAATTTGGACATGCAGAACCTCGCTGCGAAGTGGGTCCTGAAACGCCTGAATGTGGATCAAAAACGTCAATGGTGCCAGTCTTCTGAGTAAATTTTGGAATTTTTTCGGCACGATCCAAATGATTTCCTGTCGCGATTGGTTACCATGGACGAAACCTGGTTATATCACTATGACCTGGAGACAAAGCAACTATCAGTGGAGTGGTGGCATAGCAGCTTACCCTGCCCCAAAAAATTCTGAGTGCAAAAATCTGCTGGAAAAATTCTCGCCTCAATTTTTTGGGATCAAGACGGCATTCTTCTCATTGATTGTCTTCCAAAGGGCCACACTCTCAACACGGAGTATTACTTATCTCTGCTGGTGCAAATGAAGGACATTTTGAAGGAAAAATGCTGCGGAAAAATCACTAAGGGAGTCTTGTTCTTGCATGACACTGCCACAGCTCACTGGGCACTTGCAACCCACAAGAAACTGGCCTACCTGTGCTTCCAGTGTCTTGATCACCCACCTCAGTCTCCGGATCTGGCCCTGTCAGACTACCACCTGCTCCCTGAACTGGAAAAACAATTGAAAGGTTGCCATTTTTCATCTGATGCGGAGGCCATTGCTGCTGCAGAGACCTGGTTGGACAGACTACCTTCTGAATTTTTTTTTAGTGGCTTGCAAAAGTTAGAACAATGGGCTAAGAAGTGTTTTGAGCTTTGTGGGGAGTATGTTGAATAAATCCTGAGTTTGGTCACTGTAGCTTGCGTCCTTCCTGATCGGGCTAAGGACTTATCAGCACCCCTTCGTAGATCATTACAAAACAAAACTCCTGTGACGGAATTGAAAGTTAAACCTTACAAGAAGCTGTTTTTTTTTAAGTTTAATTATTATATGCTGTAATTGATGGACATAAATCACAAGACTTGAGGTTGTTACACTTACGTTGAACTGTATATGTTCCACATTGTTTCAAATTCTAAAAACTGTCATTAGATATGGTGTGTGGGGCATAATAACGATACTGATGTTCATACGAGCATGGATAATTGTGTCATTTTTCAGCAAGCAAGTGATTGTTATAGGAAAATTTTCTGGAAAAATTGGGACTAGGGATTTTCCGGATCAACATTTATCTCTTTCTTCGAGGCTTCTTTGAGAAATTCGTAACCTTGGGTTCTTTTACGTAGTGGGGAGTTATTCCACCATAAAACCTTCAACCTGAATGGCCAGGATTTTTAACCAGGCTTTATGTCCTTATATGACTTGCTTTCACCACAGCTTACAGAGTGTCATCTAACCTTGGTTTGATTTTGGAATGTCCTCGTAGGAGGGTTGCAACCAAGGTGAAGGGTCCCTCCTACCCTATCTGTTAGACCCTTGTTGATGGGTTCTATCAGACCCCCTAGCTCTGTTTGGTGACCCATGCTGGCGGTGGGGTTGGTTATCTCAACCTTAGCATGGGTTTTTCACCTGAACAGGACCCACTGCTGGTATGTAAGACTGGGGAAGGAGGGGAGAGGTTTGTAGATTTTCATCTTCACGCTGAAAATCTTGTTAGGTATCATGTACCCTCACATCACACTTCGATATATTGCCTAAGAATATCTGTTGATATCCTTTCTTAAAAGGGTTTAATATATCAAACAATAAACCAGTTTAAGAAAGTGTATCAACATAAATTTAACATGATTAGGAACATAAAAGGAGAAATGGCAATGAAATCAAAATGCGAGCAGAAATATGGAATGAGTATTTTGAAAAATTACTAAACACAGAAGAACTAATGGAATTGCTCTAATTTTCCATATTACTCGTGTGGATGCGTGTCAGGATTCGAAACTGTGTTCAGAACATATTTAATTTAACAGCAGAGATAGGCAGAAGTTCGAAAAACAACAGAAGAAGCCATCCAATATTGACAAGTATAAACATGCCTATTGGTATACATTAAGGAACCAGTGTTCTGTTCTTGTTTTTATGTGTTTTCTTATTTTTAATTTTCTGAATTTTGGCGAGCTGAAAATGTGATTTCTGAACATCGCTTCCTTTACCTACAGGAAGTATATAGTAAATAATTTTGAATATTTGCGAGTTTCTATTCATGTTGCGATGTGAAATTTATACTAAGCCCGCATTTTCTCAGGGCGATTGCTTCAAACATGCATATTGAATAAATCAATCTTTATATTTAATTATACGTTTTGCTATTTTCTGAATTTCGGCGAGTTGAAAACGCGTTTACTTAACATCACTCCCTTTACCTAGAGTAAGTTTATAGAAAAGAATTTGGGATTTGTGGAAGTTCTATTCATGTTTCGATGTGAACTGTATAGATAGCCCGCATTTACCTAAGGTGATTAGTTCAATCGTGCTTATTGGAAAAATCAGTCTTTATACTTAAGTTCACAACTTACAAGTAAGTTTCGAGCTCTTTTTCCATATTACACATTAGGTGCATGTCAGGTTTTGAAACTGTGTAAAACGTATATGCTTTAACAGCACAGATTGGCAGAAGTTTGAAATACAACAGAAGGAAGCATCCAATATTGATAAGTATAAACATGCCTATTGGAATACATTAAGGAACCAGTTTTCACTTCTTGTCTTTATGTTTTTGCTTATGTTCATTTCCTGAATTTTGGCAACCTGAAAGTGAGTTTTCTGAATATCGGTCCCATTCCCTAGGGAAAGTATATAGTAAAGAATTTCGAATTTTTGGATGTTCTATTATTTTGTGACACGTGAAATGGTTACAAAGCCCGCATTTTCCAGCGTGATTGGTTCAAACATGCTTGTTTGAAAAATAGGTCTTTATATATAAGTTCACACTTTACAAGGAAGTTTGAATCTCATTTTCCCTATTACTCATTTGGCTCGTGTCAGGTTTCGAAACTATGTTCAGAATGAATATACTTTGGAAGCACAGGCAGAACTTCGAAAAACAACATAGGAACGGATTCACGATTAATATGTATAAACATTTGTATTGGAAATTCTTAAGGAATCCGCATTTCTTACTAGATTCTTATGTTTTTTCTTATGTTTCATTTTGTGAATTTTGGCGAATTTTTGGATGCGAGTCAGGTTTCGAAACTGTTCAGAAAGTAATTTAACAGCAGAGAAAAGCAGAAGAACGAAAAACAACAGAAGAAAGCGTCCAATATTGACAAGTATAAACATGCCTGATGGTATAAATTAAGGAACCAGTGTTCTGCTCCGGTTTCTTATGTATTTGCTTGTTTTTCATTTTCTGAATTTTGGCGAGATGAAAATGCGTTTTCTTTACATCGATTCCTTTACCTACGGGAAGTATGTAGTAAAGAACTCTGAATGTTTGTAAGTTTCTGTTCGTGTTGCGATGTCAAATGTATAGAAAAAACCGCATTTTGGTTTGTGTTTGCTTATGTTTCATTGTCTCAATTTTGGCGAGGTGAAAATGAGTTTTCTTAACATCGCTATTCCGTGCCAGCTACACGGTCTGCCAATCATAAACTCTTACTTTTCGGACTCTTCCTTCCCAAGTACACGTTCTGCCAATCATAAACTCTTATATTTCCGGTCTCGTCCCAGCTACACGTTCTGCCAATCATAAACTATTGTAGTGCCCCACTTTAGTAACGGTACCCCAATACTATTACCTCTATGTGGCACTACTTGGTAGTACGGTCCGAATGTACTACACTGTGAAATTCTCTACGTAAGTTTAATCGCTGCCACCA
>Ga0123355_10005454_pt1 | contig 18633 bp, 17 predicted proteins | sample TergutEmb28metaG_3_FD_89872 | JGI IMG/M metagenome (GOLD analysis project Ga0123355, IMG submission 89872) | Embiratermes neotenicus P1 segment gut microbial communities from Petit-Saut dam, French Guiana - Emb289 P1 | ecosystem: Host-associated > Arthropoda: Insects > Digestive system > Gut ... | reverse complement strand
TTTCTTTACCTGCAACAGAAAAAGTCGCTTCCAGTAGATTGATGATGTAGTTTACTTCATTGCCGTAGTTGTCAATCACCGGAATGTTAGGAATAATCCTTCTGCTCATACCAAAACCACCTTTAATAAATATTTTTATTGAAAGCGGATAATAGTGTTTCAATTGAACATCGGATGTTTTTGCGGCCGACGGTGTAATTCCGTGAAACCGTGTAAAGGCTTTGGTAAAGCTGTCCGGCGAATCGTACCCGTATTTCAAAGCAACATCAATGACTTTGGCTTGCGTGTTTACTATTTCATTGCCAGCAAGTGTCAATCTTCTGTTGCGGATATACTCGCTTACGGAAAGCCCCGCCACAATATTAAAAACACGTTGAAAGTAATCGGCAGATGAATGAATATGGCTTGCCACATCATCAACCGATATGCTTTCCAACAATTTGTTTTCAATATAGTTTATTGCTTTTTGCGCATCATCCACCCAATTCATTTCATCGCCTCCAAAAAAATTATATCAAGGGTGCATGAGCATGTCCCGACATTTTTCGGTTTTATTTGTCCAGTATATAATAACAATTCAATATTTAACAATTCATTCAAAAATAAGAAGGGCGTTTGAATATCGTGCGATTGTATCAACCCCACCATCCAAACGCCCTATTGGACGATAACTTTGATATAATTTTGTAAATTTCAGGGGCGTATGTTGCGATAATCTTCTACCAAAATGGCATACCTCACTTCATCATATACGCAGTTATGTTGTATGCATCCTTGCCGCAAAGTACCTTCACAAATCATACCACTAAAGGATATTCTTCAATGCTGTTCATCGGTTCGTAATTTGTCCATTTCCAAACATCATAATTACTCCAGACGTTGTGGAACATAGGTTCAAGGTCACTTATAACAAATCGCCTTAGTATCAATCGTTCTGTTTCAAGTGTAACTGTTCCTTTATGAGTCATATCCATAACCTCCGAAATATAAACTGTCTTTAACAGTCTATGGCTTTTTCATCTTCCACAACAGCAATCCCCAACTCCTCTAATTGCTGTACAACCACAGGGCTTGGCGCATTTGTCATCGGGCACGAAGCGTCTTTCACTTTAGGGAAAGCAATGACCTCTCTTAGCGAATCTACACCGGTAAACAGCATAATCATACGGTCAAAACCATATGCTAGGCCGCCATGTGGTGGTGTTCCATATTTAAGCGCCTCCAAGAAAAACCCAAAGCCTTTTTGCATATCTTCCTCTGTAAAATTCAGCGTCTTAAACATCAAACTTTGCATATCCTGCTGGTGGATACGGATGCTGCCGCCGCCTATTTCGTACCCATTTAATACCATATCATAGGCCTTTGCCCGAACATCTGCCAATCCTTCCCCTGCTTCCAGCATAGGAACATCCTCATCCATAGGCGCAGTAAAAGGATGATGGCGGGCATAAAAACGCTGATCATCTTCAGACCATTCCAGCAGCGGAAATTCTGTTACCCACAAGAAATTAAACGCCTTAGGATCCATCAAGTTATTGCGGCGGGCCATTTCTAATCTTAACGCCCCCAGTGCATCAAATACGATCGCATTGGTATCTGCACACAGGAAAATTAAGTCACCTGACTTACCGCCAAAATAAGTAACAACTTCATCTAGCTGCTCTGGGCTGAAAAATTTTGATAAAGTAGTCTTTATAGAGCCCTCCTCCGGTATAACAATCCATGCAAGCCCTTTTGCTTTATATTGTTTCACCAACTCTACCATAGCATCAATTTGCTTACGGGGCATTCCTGCGCTGCCTTCGGCCAAAATACCTCTTACACTGCCGCCTGCATCAATGGCACCTTGAAACACACCAAAATCACTGCCATTTACCAAATGCGTGATATTCTTAAGCTCCATACCAAAGCGAGTATCTGGTTTATCTGAACCATAGCGCTCCATTGCCTCTGCAAAAGGTATCCTTGGGAAAGGTGTGGGGATATCTATATCCATTACCGCTTTACAAACCGTCTTCATCAGCTGCTCATTAAGGGCGATAACATCCTCCATATCTACAAAGGAAAGCTCCAAGTCAATTTGCGTAAATTCGGGCTGACGATCCGCACGAAGGTCTTCATCACGATAACATTTAGTGATCTGAAAATACCTGTCTATCCCTGATATCATCAGTAATTGTTTAAACAACTGCGGAGATTGAGGCAAAGCATAAAATTCCCCAGGATGTGTACGAGAAGCGACAAGATAATCCCTAGCCCCTTCCGGCGAACTCTTAGTTAAAACCGGCGTTTCTACCTCAATAAAGCCATTGTCGCTTAAAAAACGCCGTACAGTTTGACCCACCTGATGACGCATACGCAAAATTTCCTGTGCAGCTGGGCGGCGCAAGTCAATGTAGCGATATTTTAGACGAATATCCACACCTACATCTTCATCTGCTACTTGAAATGGCGGCACCTCCGCCTCTGAGAGAATTCGTAATTCCTGCACGTCAAGCTCTACAGCACCTGTAGGCATATCGGGATTAACATTTTCCGGTGTACGGGCGATTACTTTTCCTGTAGCCGCTACAACATATTCACCCCGGATGCCTTTAGCCTGCTGATAATAATCTGTTTCCTTGCCAACAGCTATTTGAAATATTCCTGTGCGATCCCGCAACACAATAAAGATAACATTAGGCAAATCCCTTTGCTTATTAACCCACCCCATCACCGTTATATCCTGACCAATTAAGGCCTCATTTACTTCACCACAGTAATGGGTACGCTTCATACCTGCCATACTTTGACCCAAAGTTGCTGCTCCTTCCTCATATCTTCATCCTTAGATTTATTGTCATTTATAGATTTCTATAAATTTCTGTCGTTATGATGCCGATAGCAGACATCAGCGCTTCAATTTCAAGGGATACTGCTTCCTGTTCCCCTGTATCCATATTTTTTATTTTTGCTTTATTTTCAGCTAACTCATTGTCCCCAATTATCATAGAAAATCTTGCACCACGTTTTCCAGCATACTTCATCTGAGCTTTTACGCTGCGTTTTAGCAAATCACTTTCTGCGGCTACACCCATGCTTCTTAACCCATTAACCAGCAATTGAGATTTTTGATATCCCGCATCTCCTGCATGGCCAATATAGATATCGCAAGGGATTGATAAAAACTGTTCAGGAATCAGGCCTTGGTTTTTAAGCAGTATCAGCAATCGATCCATCCCCATACCAAAACCTACCGCCGGAGTAGGATTGCCTCCTATTTGCTCAATCATGCCATCATATCTGCCGCCGCCTATAACGGTAGGTAATCCATCGGTCATAAATTCAAAAACTGTACGGGTGTAGTAATCCAACCCCCGTACAATTTTGGGGTCAACGACATAATTGATACCCATCCCATATAACAATGCCAGTACTGCTTCAAAGTGGTCATTGCATTCCTCATCCAAAGCTTCTAAAGTAGCCGGAGCTTTTTTCATAATGGTCTTACATTTTTCCACTTTACAATCCAAAGCCCTCAAAGGATTTTGGTGAAAGCGTCGTTGACAATCTCCACAAAGATTGCCAAGGTTATCTCCTACAAACGCCTTTAGCATTTCACGATATTTACTGTAACAATCGGCACATCCTAAACTGTTGATATGCAAAGTAACATCCTTTATCCCCAGCCTTTGGAGGAGACTATGACCAACGGAGATTATTTCCGCTTCTACAGCCGGATGCTCCGACCCAAAACACTCTACCCCAAATTGAAAATGTTGGCGATAGCGCCCGGCTTGAGGGTTTTCGTATCTGAAAATTGGTCCAATATAATACAGCTTAACAGGCAGGGGTAAATTATGCATGCCGTGCTCAATAAAAGCTCTGGCGGCGCCAGCTGTACCCTCGGGGCGCAAAGTAATACTGCGGCCACCTTTATCATCAAAAGTATACATCTCCTTTTGTACCACATCAGTGGTTTCCCCTACTCCACGCAAAAATAACTCCGTATGTTCAAAAGTTGGTGTACGCAATTCTCCAAATCCAAAGGTATCGCATGTATGTCTGATATTTTCCTCCAGCCACTGCCATGCTCTTACATCCATGCCTAATATATCTCTGGTACCTTTTGGGGCTTGCATGTTCATATTAATCAATCTCCATTCGTTTTATATAAGTCTCCACGTCCTTGGGATTGAAAGTACGCTCAATCCTGACGCCTTCTTGCTTATTATCAAATATTGTTTTGGTAACGCCCCCTGCTCCTGCTGCCAATACGGTTTGCGTCTCTGCCATCATAGCAACGTTATACAAACTCTCAAACCCGGGCAGGCTGTAGCCTACATTTTCAAAATGGCCAAGCATATTTTTTTGTCGGTACATATAGTAAGGCCTAAGCCCTAAACCTTGGCATATTTCCTGGGAAATAGCCAGTGTATGATCCATTGTTTCAAAATCCATAGCTGGATATTCCAAGCGATTTTCGTTTAATCGAGACGCTCGCTTTATAGCTAAGGTGTGAACGGTTATATGAGAAGGTGCTATTTTTTGCAACCCCTCCATAGTATATCGCATATCCTCAGGCCCTTCACCGGGAAGCCCTGCAATTATATCAGTATTGATGTTTGTAAATCCCATTTGCAAAGCCATTTCATAAGCTTTATAAAAATCCTGTGCTGTATGATTACGGCCAATGCGTTTTAACGTATCATTATTTAACGTCTGTGGATTAATAGCAATCCGATTAACACCATTTTCTTTCAAGAGGGCTAGCTTTTCCAGAGTGATACTGTCTGGACGTCCTGCTTCTACTGTGTACTCAGCTGCATTCATAAAAGAGCCAAATACTCTACTTATCATCTCCAATAAAAAAGCTAAATTATCTTCAGATAAGGCAGTTGGCGTGCCGCCACCGATATATATAGCATTAATTGATTGCCTGTTTAAGTGAAGATCAGCAGCTAATTTTTTACATTCTTTAGTCAGTGCTGTTAAATACCGCTTGTGAGCATCTGCCCCAGCTTTTTGAGCGACGACAAAGGAGCAATACAGGCATCGGCTAGGGCAAAAGGGAATCCCAATATACAACCCTACTCCAGAATTCAGTTTTTGTCTGGCTATCAGCTTTTGCTCTGCCCTAGCCACTTCTAAGGCTAATCGAATTTTATCTTCACGACATTGATACACCTGGTTTAATCGTTTAGTAACAGCAGCTTCAGAATCCCCTTCCTCCAGCCATAACCTTGCTTGCTTAGCAGGCCTTACACCAACCAAAGCACCCCAAGGGGTAGGCTGTCCTGTAGCTTCTTTTAGCGCATGAAATAATGCTAACATTAAAGTTCGCTTTGCGGATTTTACTTCAACTTCTGAGGTGCTTAGTATATGCGATGATGACAGTTGCCCGTTACAATAAAATTCTCCTATACAGATGATTTCAGGAGCAGCTGCATCCAATTTATGCTCCAAACGGCCAACTACAGTATAGCCTACCATAGATATGTCATTTACAAAAGCAAACCGAGCATTGGCAAAAAAAATTTGCGTGATGGATTGAAGTTCATAAACATAATCATGACCTTGTAACACGCAAAATACCTGAGTTGAATCTATCATGTAGTAGCCCGCTCAATCCCATATACCCCCGGTTGCTGCTCAATACGATCCCACAATCTTTGAAACTGTCCACGATTTTGAACTTCTACACCCAAATCCATAATGGCACTACCTTGATCCGTACGGACAGTAAGGGATTTAACACTGAGGCCTTCATCTGCCAAAATGGTGGTGATGCTCAGGAGTATGCCATCTTGATCCATACAACTGATATGCAAATCAGCCCGATATGTCTGACGATTGGTTAACTCCGGACTCCAATCTGCCTCCATAATACGTTGACGGTTAATTTCGTCTAAATGAATGATATTTACACAGTCTGTACGGTGAATAGAGACACCACGGCCTCTTGTAACAAAACCGACTATTTCATCTCCAGGCAAGGGGCTGCAACATTTTGAAAAACGCACATTGGTATCCCCTACCCCTTCTATTATAATCCCACTTTTAGATTTACGAGGAGCCTCTTTGCTGCCAGCTTTAAGGAGTTCTTCGGCTTGTTCTTCCCAGTCAACAGGCTGAGCCTCTTTATATGCTTGATAAAGCCGATTTATTACCTGCGCTTCTCGCAAACCGCCATGTCCTATTGTTGCACAAAGGGAGTCAAAATCATTAAAATTATATCGCTGCAATACAATCTTAACCCGATCATCATCTAAAAGGTTGTCTAGTGATACACCGACTGTTTTGGCTTTTTCTTCTAAAAGCTGCTTGCCTCGCAGAATATTATCTGAGCGATTTTGTTTTTTAAACCATTGATTAATTTTGGTGCGTGCCTGAGTGGTTTTTACTATCTTAAGCCAATCCCGGCTAGGGCTTTGATTTTGGCTGGTAATGACATCTACTCTATCCCCAGTAGCCAGCTCATGAACCAAGGGCACATTAAGCCCATTTACCCGTGCACCTACCACGTGATTACCTACAGCACTGTGTATAGCATAAGCAAAATCAATGACTGTAGCCCCACTGGCCAAGCTGATTACATCACCCTTAGGTGTAAAGCAGTAAACATTTTTTTTAAAAATACTGAAATCGAATTTGACTGCATCTATAAATTCTTCATTATCAGAAAGCTCTCTTTGCCATTCCAACAAACGGCCCAGCCATTGAAGTTTATCTTCGGCAGTTTCTTCTTCACTTTTAACATCTGTACTGGTTTTGCCTGTTTTATAACGCCAATGGGCGGCTATACCAAATTCAGCTATTCTATGCATTTCATGCGTACGTATTTGAATTTCAAAAGGTTCCCCATCTTTAAGTATAGTGGTGTGCAGCGATTGATAGTTATTGGATTTAGGTACAGAAATGTAATCTTTCATCCGTCCAGGAACAGGTTTATATATGCGATGAAGTTCACCCAAAACAACATAGCAATCCGCTGGGGTATCCACTACTACTCTCACTGCATGAAGGTCATATATTTCATCAAGCTTTTTATCTTTAGCAACCATCTTTTTATAAATGCTAAAAAAACGCTTAGCACGCCCTTCAACAATTGCTTTTACAGAAACTCTATCAAGGTTTGCTTGAATTTCATTGACGATATCATCTACCATATCCTGACGTTCTGCTTGCTTGCGGCCAATTTGCTGGGCTAAATCTCTATAAGTATCTCCATCATAGTATTTGAAGCCAAGCTCTTCTAATTCATAACGAATACGAGAAATTCCAAGCCTATGCGCTAAAGGTGCATAAATTTCTAAAGTTTCGGTAGCTACTTCCTTCTGCTTTTCTAACTTTCGATATTGGAGGGTACGCATATTGTGAAGACGGTCAGCAATTTTTATAATTATAATGCGTATATCTTTTGACATGGCAAAAAACATCTTACGGTAGTTTTCCGCTTTTTCATCAGTTTTTGATGTGTACTGGAATTTTTCAAGTTTAGTAACGCCATCCACCAGCAGGGCAATTTCTTCCCCAAATTGAGCTTCAATATCATTGATTGAATATTGTGTATCTTCTGCCACGTCATGAAGCAGCGCAGCCACAATGGTTTCCGTATCCGACCTAAGCTCAGCTAAAATAATAGCTACCCAGATGGGATGGATAAAGAAAGGTTCGCCAGACTCACGAAGCTGCCCATCATGGGCATCAAAAGCTAACCGGTAGGCTTTTTCCACGATTTCCAACCGTGTACGGGGGTGATATTTATTTATTTTTTCGATGAGTACTTTATAAAGTTCATCACAAGACATTCAATCACTCCCTTTGCCGACTTTGCCGATTAATATCATTTTAACTATTAGGCTATTATAGAGATTTGTCGCCTAAAATGCAAGAAAAGGCGGAAAAAATCTTAAAAAGACCCCATGAGTTTATAGCTCACAGGGCCTTTAGAGTTGTTTAAAATTTATATTTTATTTAGTTACCTCAGTGTTACATTAAAGAAGTGAGGTGTTGAGTTGAAGTCAACAAACAATCCATCGATACCGTTAGTTGCAGCTGGTGCATCTGGATGGAATGCAAAAATCATAGGTGCTTCGTAGATCATGATTTCTGTAACTTCTCTGTAAAGTCTGTCTCTTTCGGCTGGATCTACGGACATACGAGCTTCTTCAAGCAATCCATCAACTTGAGGGTTGTTGAAATGAGATCTGTTTCCGCCGCCAATTTCATTAGAGTGGAACAATGGGTAGATGCCGTAATCAGCATCACCAGTCATGGTTACCCAACCAAGGATAAACATATCATGAAGGCCTGCGGCTGTATCTTCCAGATAAGCACCCCACTCAATAATTTGGATATCAAGCGTAATACCTATAGCTGCAAGGTTAGCCTGGATAAGTTCTGCCATACGTGCACGTACAGGGTTACCATAGTTTGTCCATATTGACATGGAGAAACCATCTGGGAAGCCGGCTTCTGCTAACAATTCTCTGGCAGCATCAGGATCAAAAGGAAGTCCTGGAACATCTGTAGGCGCATGAGTTACCAAGCCGCTACGGATTGGACCTACCGCAATTACGCCTTCACCTTCCTGTACACCAAAAAGGATATCTTCTGTGTTGATCGCCATGGTAATAGCACGACGCACACGAGAATCTGCCAGTGCTTGTGCAGCAATTTCATCTCTGGCACCATCGCGTGTATCAGGATCAGTATTGAAACCAATATATGTAATGGATGTAGTCGGGATTCTCCACCAATCGATATGAGGCATATTTTCAAACTCATGTACCATTGAAGCTACGCCTACAAACGCATGAGCTTCGCCAGTGTTAATCATAGCTACACGTGTAGCAGCATCTGGAATAACACGGAAGATCACATCATGAGCAGGTGTTGCACGCCAGTGATTAGGATTAGGAGTTAATCTTGTATAATCACCATGCACACGGTAGCTAAACATAAATGGGCCAGTACCTATTGGGTCTGTACCATTAGTTCCTGCTGCTATAGCTGTAGGAGACTGAATAAATGCCACCTGATGGGTCAAGTGTGCAGTAAAAGGTGAGAATGGGAATTGAAGTACGATGTCAACTGTATGCTCATCCACTACTTCAATATAGTCAATCATCTCAATAACAAAAGTCGCTGGGAAGTCATTTTCCAATACTCTGTCAAGAGAAATTTTTACTGCGTCTGCAGTAAATGGCTCGCCATCATGGAAAGTAACACCTTGTCTCAGGTGGAAACGATAGCGAAGATTGCCGTCCAAAACTTCGTAATGCGTTGCCAACAATGGCTCAAGCACATTACCTGGGGCATACCACATAAGGCCTTCTAAAATTTGAGTGGTAAGATCGCTGGTTGCAGCATCGTTTTCAGCTGCAGGATCAAGTGCAGGAGATTCTGACATTGTCATCCAGATTACCGCTTCGCCAGCTTCTACTACTTCGTCAGCTGGTTCGTCTGTTTCTGCGGGTGTCTCGGCTGGAGTTTCTGCAGGTGTTTCCTGTGTTACAGGCTCGGAAATTGCAACCTCCGCTTCTGCTGCTGGGCCATCACCGCAAGCAGCAACAACAAGTGCAAGTACAACTACGATGGTTAGTACCATGAGATTTCTTATTCTCATAACTTCCATCAATCCTCCTTTTTAATAGATAAAAATAGATAAATGATAAGTGTATAAAGCAATCATGCATTTGCATGTGTACCCTATACTAAGAAACTATTGTACTACCGGATTACGGTAATGTCAATTTTTTTGTCATGATATTGTAATGTGAATGTCAAATGAATGTCATAATAATAAGCCGATGACATTGTCTGACCACCTTTGATGATTTGGCCAAACCTTTTTACTTCTCTAAATTACAGTCTTTTGCCTGCTTGACTACAAGATTCCTTGGCGTTACAATAAGAAGAATATTTCTATGTAGTTTTTCATAAGAAAAAGCTGAGAGAGGGAGTAAAATGCAAAAATCTGCTGAAGCAGTATCGGCAAATGAGCCGGATGCACCAAATGCCAACGAAGTTTTTGTAAAACGTAAAGGCATAGTTTGGTTAAAGTTTATAAGAAATTATCAAGTAACAATCGGAGCAGCAATCGTTTTGCTGTTTGTACTAATGGCAATCTTCGCTCCGCTGCTTGCACCCCACGACCCACTGGAAACCAATGTTCAAGTACGCTTAGAAGGCCCTTCTGCAACACATCCGCTAGGTACAGACGAGCTAGGCCGAGATATGTTAAGTAGAATCATATTTGGTGCCCGAGTTTCCCTCACTGTTGGGTTAATTTCAACAGTCCTGGGTGGTATGGTTGGGGTAATTATAGGCGTTGTTGCCGGATATTTTGGTGGTATACTTGATGTTATTTTTGGCAGGTTTGTTGACGTTATGCTAGCCTTTCCCGGAATGCTGCTTGCGCTGGTCATTGTAGCTATCTTGGGGTCAAGCACTTTCAATGTTATTATTGCAATTTCAATTTTTGCCATACCCTCCTTTGCCCGGATCGCCCGCGGCTCTACACTCAACGTTAAAAAATTGGAGTATGTAGACGCCATCAAGGCTATCGGGGCCTCTGATCTCAGGGTTATGTTTTTACATATCTTCCCCAATATTTGGTCTCCTCTAATTGTTCAGGCAACTTTATATGTGGCAAGTGCCATAATGATAGCTGCTGCGTTGTCATTTCTGGGCGTTGGTACGCCTCCCCCTACTCCGGAATGGGGCACAATATTAGCAAATGGACGGGAATTTTTGGCCCGGGCTCCTCATATCGTCATGTTTCCAGGTATTGTTATTACGATTGTAGTCATTGCGATTAACATGCTTGGTGATGGTCTTCGCAATGCGTTGGAACCTAAAGATTAAGGGGGTATTTGAATATGGTTACATTCATTATAAGAAGAATTTTGCAAATGATACCTGTAGCAATTGGTGTTACGTTTATCGTATTTTCTATGCTCCACTTAACCCCCGGTGATCCTGCAAGGATTTTGGCCGGAGAGGCAGCCAGGCCAGAAGCGGTAGAGCAGTTAAGAGAAAGCCTTGGACTAAATGACCCATTCTTCGTCCAATATGGCAGGTATCTAGGTAATCTGCTTCGCGGAGACTTGGGAGAGTCCATGAGAAGCGGCAGGCCCGTACTTGATGAGATATTTGATAACCGGATGCAAATAACATTCCAATTGGCTGTGGCAGGCACGGCGGCCTCGGTGCTGATTGGTTTAATTATCGGAATTATACAAGCTTCTAAAAAATACAGCTATGTAGATACTGGACTTATGCTTTTGACTTTGACAGGTATGTCCATGCCAGTGTTTTGGTTTGGTTTGTTATTAATTAATTTATTTGCTGTTTCGTGGCGTATTTTACCCGTTGCTGGGTGGGGTACACTTGCGCAAACAATAATGCCTGTCATGACTTTAGCCAGCGGTGCCTCGGCAGTAGTTGCCAGGATGACCAGGGCCAGCTTAATTGAAGTGCTTAATCAGGATTATATCCGGACTGCTTATGCAAAAGGTTTGAGTGAAACCAAAGTTGTCTACAAACATGCCATCAGAAATGCGCTAATCCCGGTTATTACTATAGTAGGGTTGCAATTTGGCGGACTTTTGGCCGGTGCTATGATAACTGAAACAATGTTTGCCATAAACGGTATGGGAAGACTTGTCTTGGGTGCCATACAGACCCAAGATTTCCCGGTGGTTCAAGGTGGAATTTTGATTTTTTCAGTATCCTTCATGGTGGTAAATTGTATTGTAGACGTGCTTTATACTGTGATTAATAAACGAATAGACGTAAGCTAAAATGAATTAAAGGGGGACATCTACTGTGGATGCTCACGAAAGTAGTGTTATATTAGAAGTAAAAGACTTACATACATCCTTTTTTACGAGCGAAGGTGAAGTGAAGGCTGTAGATGGTATCAGCTTTGTTTTAGAAAAAGGAAAAACGTTAGGTATTGTTGGAGAGTCCGGTTCCGGAAAAAGTATCACTTCTCTATCAATTATGCAGTTACTGAAGGGTACTACAGGCAAAATCCTTGAAGGCGAAGTGCTTTTTAACGGCGAAAATCTTCTAGGTAAAACCGAAAAGCAAATGAGCCAAATACGTGGCAATCATATCTCTATGATATTTCAGGAGCCAATGACTGCCTTAAACCCTACCATGACTTGCGGAGAGCAAATTGCAGAAGCAATACGCACACACCGGGGCTTGCCAAGAAAAGAAGCATGGGAATCGGCTGTACGTATGTTGAACCGGGTAGGCATACCCGAGCCTGAGAAGCGGGCTAAGCAATATCCTTTTGAATTATCCGGCGGTATGCGCCAACGTGTAATGATTGCCATGGCACTGTCCTGCCACCCCGATCTGCTCATCGCAGACGAGCCGACTACTGCATTGGACGTAACCATACAAGCTCAGATATTGCGGTTGATTAAACATCTGCAAATGGATTTTGGCACCTCTCTTATTATGATTACTCATGACTTGGGCGTCATTGCAGAGGTATGTGATGATGTGGCGGTAATGTACTGTGGCAAGGTGGTTGAGTATACCAACGCCTATGCATTATTTACTGATCCCAGGCATCCATACACCGTTGGATTATTAAAATCAATTCCCAGCCACGAGGTGGATTCTGATGAGGATTTGGACATCATACAGGGGACAGTCCCCAGCCCGTATAATTTGCCTAAAGGATGCTCGTTTGCGCCAAGATGTCCTCATGCCAAGGACATTTGTCATAGAGAATCTCCAGAATTAACAAAAAGCGATGAACGCATGGTGCGCTGCTTTATGTATCAGGAAGGGTGGGAATAATGTCTAAAGTACTTTTGGAAGTAAAAAATCTTAAGCAGTATTTTCCCATAAAAGGCGGTATATTGGGACGCACTGTCAATCATGTTAAAGCTGTAGACGGCATCAGTTTTACAGTAAATGAAGGCGAAACGCTTTCTATCGTTGGAGAATCTGGTTGCGGCAAGTCAACAACAGGCCGTGCCATTATCCGACTGGATGATCCTTATGAAGGTGAAGTTCTTTTTGAAGGTGAAGATTTAGTCAAGCTTAAAAGAAGCCAAATGCGTCAAAAGCGTAGCGATATTCAATTTATATTTCAAGACCCATATGCATCGCTTAACCCACGGCAAACAGTATACCAAATATTAAACGAAGCCATGACCATCCAGAATATTGGAGAAAGAGGCGATCGTCGCCGCCAGATTGGCGAACTGCTTGAGACCGTAGGCCTTGGCGAGCATCAGATGGATCAGTATCCGCATCAATTTAGCGGTGGGCAGCGGCAGCGGATTGGCATAGCCAGAGCTTTATCTGTGCGGCCTAAACTGATTATTTGTGATGAGGCCGTATCTGCTTTGGACGTTTCTATACAAGCGCAGGTTATTAACCTCTTGAAAGACTTGCAGCGCAGATTTAATTTTACCTATATTTTTATTTCTCACGATTTGGGTGTGGTACGTCATATTTCGGATCGCATAATCGTTATGTATCTGGGTAAGATTATGGAGATATCCGATAAAAAATCTCTGTTTGTTAGCCCCGGACATCCATATACTTACGCTTTACTGTCATCTATCCCAAGTACAAAAATGGGACCCGAGGGCGGCAATGTGGAAAACCCTAACCGGATTATTTTATCTGGCGATGTCCCCTCACCGATTAATCCGCCGACGGGCTGTCCATTCCATACACGTTGTCCTTTTGTACAGGAAGAATGTGCTAAGACCATGCCGCCGTTTTATAAGTTGAACGATACACACGAAGCGGCTTGTCATCTGCTTAAAGATGGGCCTGTGGATTATTTGAACATGCCAAGGGTGCGGTAAGTTTTCTCACAAAATCAAATCAAATTTTTATCATGCTCAACTGGTCGCAAAATGCGACCAGTTGATTTTTTCTTTCAATCATCCAGAGGAGGTGTAACGTGATTACCCTGCAAGGAATCAATAAGTCTTTTCGTGTAGCCAAGCGGCAGGCCGGATTTGGAAATGCCATAAAGGCACTGTTTTCCCGTGAATATGAAATCATTCATGCCTTGCGGGATGTGTCTTTTTCGATTGCTGATGGGGAGATGGTAGGATACATTGGCCCAAACGGTGCCGGCAAAAGCACCACCATCAAGATCATGTGTGGTGTACTTACACCAGACGGAGGCAACTGTGATATCAATGGACGCACGCCATGGCGTAATCGTGTAGCACATGTGCAAGAAATTGGCGTAGTCTTTGGACAACGCAGTCAGCTGTGGTGGGATGTACCAGTCATTGATAGCTTTGAGTTGATACGAGATATCTATCGCACAGATCAGGCTATTTATAAAAGGAACCTGGACGAGCTAACAGAAATGCTGGAACTCGCAGAAATCCTAAAAACCCCTGCCCGTAACTTAAGCTTGGGTCAGCGGATGCGTTGCGAGATTACTGCCAGCCTATTGCATAATCCCAAAATCCTTTTCTTAGATGAGCCAACGATTGGCTTGGATGCGGTTTCTAAAATTGCGGTGCGTCAATTTATCAAACGACTGAATGATGAGCGGGGTACTACGGTGCTACTCACCACTCACGATATGCAAGATATTGAAGCCTTAACAGAACGGATCATCTTAATAGGCAAAGGAAAAGTGCTGCTGGATGGCAGCTTGGAAGAACTTAAAGCAAGTGCCCCAGAGGGAGCCAATGCAGAAGAAATGGTTGCTGCTTTATATAAGGAGTACAAGATATGAGCCAGATAGTTAATCAAAACCAAGGGATTAACTTTAAGCCTTATATGGCTTTATTTCGTATTCGCTTTACAAACTCACTACAATACCGAGCAGCAGCTTTAGCCGGACTGGCTACGCAGTTTGCCTGGGGCTTTATGTATATCCTGGGCTTTGCCGCATTTTACAGAGGCAATCCAAATGCCTTTCCTATGACGTTTCAGCAGACCGTGTCATATATTTGGATGCAGCAAGCATTCTTGTATCTGTTTTTTATTTGGATATATGATAACAGTATTTTTGAATCCATTGAAAACGGCCATATCTCCTATGAAATGGTGCGTCCTATGGATTTATACAGCCGCTGGTTTTCCATGACATCGGCCAATAGAGTGGCCGGTGCGGCCTTGCGTTGTTTACCGGTACTACTTGTGGCCGTCGTATTGCCGGAACCTTTTCGCCTTGTGCTGCCCCAAAGCATTGGAGAAGCAGGCTTAGTTATGCTGAGTATGACACTTTCTTTGGGCGTTGTAGTCAGCTTTACCATGCTTGTGTATACCTCTGCCTTTTTTACAGTAAACAGTATGGGGACAAGGATTGTCGTAGGTTTTGCAGGGGATTTTTTAGCAGGCGGATATATACCCATACCATTTTTCCCTGATAGGCTGCGTGCTGTGGCCGAATTACTGCCCTTTGGCTCTATGCAAAACATGCCCCTCTTGATTTTTAATGGTTATTTGACTGGGGCAGAACTTTTACGTGGCTTGGCTTTACAAATATTTTGGCTAGTAATATTGATACTTGCCGGGCGGCTGATGATGAGAAAAGCATTGAAGCAAGTGGTAGTACAAGGCGGATAAAAGGAGGTCAGCTATGAATTTATATATGAAGTTCTTTGCTATACATCTAAAAAGCCAGATGCAATACAAGACCTCTTTTTTCTTTACATCATTGGGACAATTTCTGGTGGCCTTTGCTACATTTTTAAGTTTGAGCTTTTTGTTTGACCGCTTTGGCTATGTAGAAGGTTTTACATTTGAAGAAGTCTTGATATGCTTTGCTGTGATGATGATCGCTTTTTCTACGGCAGAGTTATTTGGCCGTGGGTTTGATGTTTTTCCCAGACTATTGGGAAATGGCGCATTTGACAGGGCTTTAGTCAGACCTCGCAACGTGATTTTTCAGGTGTTGGCTTCTCAGATGGAGTTTTCCCGGATCGGTAGATTTGTGCAGGCTATAGCCGTGTTTATCTATGCCCTGCCCCGCAGCGGCATTGATTGGACTTGGGATAAAGTGGCGGTGTTAGCTTTAATGATTATCTGCGGCGCATTGTTGTTCTTTGGGTTATTTGTGGTATATGCTGCATTTTCCTTCTTTACAGTTGAGGGGCTGGAGTTTATGAATATTTTGACCGACGGCGGCCGAGAACATGGACGCTTACCTTTCAGTGTTTATGGCGATGGGATATTGAAATTTCTGACTTATGTAGTGCCATTGGCATTAGTGCAGTATTATCCGCTATTATATTTAATCGGGCGTGAGGATGGCATTTTTTATGCATTGACGCCGGTGTTATCATTGCTGTTTCTGATACCTTGTTATGGATTTTTCCGATTTGGATTAAGCAGATATAAGTCTACTGGGTCATGAGTGGCTTGATATAGCATAAATTCAAAGGTATAATCAATCAAGGAGGTGCTACATGAAATACAATATTGATGTAAATTGGGATGGGGACGCTTGTGTTTGGTATGCTATATGTAATGATATACCGCTTGCATTGGAAAGTAATTCATTTGATTCGCTAATTGTACGAGTTAAAATTGCTGCTCATGAAATATTAAAATTGAATGGAAAATTGGATGAAACTGTACAGCTATGCTTTAAAACCAATCACTTAGAAAGTATTGCATAATGGCTTGGTTTGAAAAAGATGTAAGAAAAGTATTGAAAAATAATGGATGTATCTTTGTGCGCACTGGTAAGGGTGATCACGATATATGGCATAGCCCAATAACTAACAAAAATTTTCCGGTAGATAGCAAAATTAAATCCCGACATATTGCTAATGCAATTATGAAACAAAGTGGTGTATCGCATAGATTCTAGGAGTCATAAAATTGTGGTGATGATATTAATTATTTATTCGAGTAGGAGAATATTTTGAAAATGCCAGATATAAATTATGAGTTCCTAATTGAGGAATATAAGACACTTTGGAATTTCTATAAATTTACATTTGAAGAACGAAAAATTATTTACGAATGGTACTTTAAAGTCGTTGCTCTACCCATAACTATTTTAGGAGCACTTCAAGGAATGTTTCAAGGCTATTTACTAACCTTTCCTGATTTTATGACTTTATTTAGTAAGTTTATGTTCCTTTTGCTTTTATTGATTGAAATAGCTTTGTTTGTATCATATGTCTTACAATCTGCAAGTAGTATATTATATTTAAGACGCATTATTAAAATTCGCACCATTATTGGCGAGTATGCGCACCTTAATGGTTTAGATGGATTTGAGAATATGTTTACACAGGGCACAGGAGATTCAAGATACGCCTACTCATTCTCAGATTATAAAAATACAATTATTCCAATTGTCAATTCTGCAATAGTCATAGGCTTCGTACATCTTTTTCTTAACTCTAATTATTTAAATTTCATTTGGATTTTAGGATATATATTTATTTTTACCCTATCAATAATTCTACACGCTGTTGCATCCTATTTTTTAATGAATAAGCGATGGACACAATGGGATATGCCAAAATAAAGGGATGAATATTTTGGTGTTTTACCATTTTTTACCTCATCTAACCCCCATCAACACAAAAACCCGTTCAAAAATCAGCCCAGCTACAAACCAGGCCGGCGCATAATCCAACCTGATTACACCCTGCACACTAAACCGAGCACCAGTGTAATCCCAGGGGCACAAATCCACTCGCTTTAAAAACCCTCCGGTAATATATTCACCAGCAAAAATACAAGCCATATAAATCGCCCCTCGCAACACGATCGGGGCTGGCTGTATAAGCAAATAAACAGGTTCCAAAAAAACCACCATCCCGTAGATAAAAAACATCCAGATAGAGGTGTTTGACCTGAGCTTAAAATCCTTATTTATCAACGAGCCCATACCTGTCCAAAACACTTCCATCAAACAGCCTATGGCTCCATATAATATAAATCGTATCAACATAGGACTAGTATTACATAAAACACCAATCCCTATGCAAAGGGAAATTTAATCAGATTATAACAAAGCCTCTGCACATCTAATGCCATCGACACAAGAGGATATGATACCACCAGCATACCCTGAACCTTCGCCACAGGGAACTATCCCCCCGATGTTAGACTCACAGGTATTATTTCTCGGTATCCTTACAGGTGATGAGCTTCTGCTTTCAACAGCGGTTAACACGGCATCGTAATCATCAAAATGTTGTAATTTCCTCCCCATCTGTTTTATAGCAGCTTTTAAGGGCTTGGCAACAAATTCAGGCAGGCATTCTCTTAAATCTACCAGCTCATACCCCGGCTGATAACTGGGCAATACATCTCCAATGGCGGTGCTTTTTTTATCTGCCAAAAAATCCCCAACAAGTTGCACAGGGGCAAAATAATTTTTTCCGCCTGTAACAAACGCCTGAGTTTCTATTTCCCGCTGAAAATGCATGCCTTTAAGCTGTGTATCACCATCAAAATCAGATGGTGATACACTCACTAATATTGCACTGTTGGCATTTTCCAAGTCTCTTTTATAACGGCTCATCCCGTTTATGGCAAGCCGCCCTACTTCACTTGCCGCAGCAACAACTTGACCGCCTGGACACATGCAAAAAGTGTATACGCCCCTGCCCTCTGCATTTACATTCATTTTGTAATCAGCCGCACTGAGTTTTGGATGATTCCAAAATT
>Ga0123355_10005453_pt1 | contig 18636 bp, 13 predicted proteins | sample TergutEmb28metaG_3_FD_89872 | JGI IMG/M metagenome (GOLD analysis project Ga0123355, IMG submission 89872) | Embiratermes neotenicus P1 segment gut microbial communities from Petit-Saut dam, French Guiana - Emb289 P1 | ecosystem: Host-associated > Arthropoda: Insects > Digestive system > Gut ... | reverse complement strand
TATAAAAATTTTTTTTTTTTGTTTACCCGGGGGACAAAACGTCTTTTTTTTTCTCCCTGTTTTGTTTTCGGGTGGGCGGGCGGGGGGGTTTTTTTTTTTTCCCCACATTTTCCAAAAAAAAAAAGATATGGGGGGGGGGGGGGGGGCATATGAAACGTTACCGTCGAGCGCCATTTTTCATAATCTTTTCCCCCCTTCACAAACATTCAACCATATATTCAGAACTCTGACACTTTAGATCAGTTCTACAGATGTCCTTTAGTTCTACAAATTTAAACGAAGAAAATTCAAATCAATATCGAAGTTATGCATCTAGATATGAGATATTCTGAATGCCAGCTATATGTGCGCAGAGAATTCACAGAAGCATCGAGTACTTCGACTCTTCATTTCCAAAGTCGCTGCTTCCACAGTAATTGTATTTACAAGTTACGTTTCCCACGTTCGTACGATAGCTTCAGGTCGAAATGCACCTGAGATGCTGACCTCCCATTGTATGATTTACATTCGAACTTGTATTCTACTCGTGGCTTCATATTCACGAGATAGAAACAAATGTAACCACACCTATTCCCGAGTTTAGATAAGTTTCCGAACACCTGGCGATTATGGTGACAATTGAGTCACGGATAACAAAAGTGATCATTGATACCAACCTCGACCACATCAGTACATTTACAGGAATTTTCCATTTGCAGAAGCACTGTTGCCAACATAGTGATTTTTTCACCAAATCTCGTTCTTTTGGACTCTCGTCTCGTTGAGAATAATTCTGATGGCTAGTACGAAATGTGGCGAGCGTCAAATATTTTATAATGAATATATCAATTTTTTTTTGCATAAATTGCTTCCTTATTCCGCACTGAATTGTTTGAATTTGGACTATCACAATCAAAAAACTTTAAGTTCCAAGCATTTCTTTGTTGCTTTCAGTCTCCTATATACGTAATATAAGAGCCAAATAAATACAAATGCATTACTGTTATCATAAATGTATTTAGGCCTCACTTCACAACCTGCCAGAGGATACTGGCAACAGACTGTACAGTATTCTGGTATACAAATCCACTGACATTAGCATTACAAAACTCCCAGCAATAACCATTACATATCAAAGGGAAACATGTGATAGCACTATCTCAACATTTGTGAAACATGTTGAATTAGAATTATATAATGCTTAAGATACTGCGATGACAATACAGTGATAACCATTACATATCGAAGGGAAACATGTGACAGCACTATCTCAACGTTTGTGAAACATGTTGAATTAGAATTACATAATGCTTAAGATACTGCGATGACCATACAGCAATAGCTCACAGATTCCAATTTCAATGAACATCTAAATTGCAAGAAATATATACTGACAATGGTGTCTGTCAAATGGTAAAACGAGAGGTTCCGCATTTTATTCTCAAAATGCATCATACAAACACAGAAACACATTTTTCCAAACATTTTTAAAAATTTGTTCTGGTGGGTTTCTGATGAGTTTTCATCATGTATCTGGTGGGAACTAATACTTGTTGGTAAACTGATACAAGCCCACCACAGCTGCATAGCAATTGAATTCTGTTATGTTCTTCCAGTTTCACGAGGGACTGATGGCAGTCCAAAACTAATTCGGCATTATCTGGGCACTTGTTGGCTACCTGACTTTAGGAAAGAATATAAATGTTCCTACCTGTGTAGCCCTTTTTGACATTCCCCATTACACAAGCTTTAATGGCATATATTTCAGCCTGGAATACCGTGGATTGGAGCCCAAGACCAAAGGTGAGCTCCCTGGAGCCCACTATGTACACCCCAGCACCAATGCCTTTACTGGTCTTGGACCTGTCTGTATACCAGACCAGGCTACCTTTGTTGTCTGGACTGAACCTGTTCTACCATTCACACCTGTCAGGGAACTTGACTATTAATGGCTTTTGGTATGCATATCTCCAAAGCATCCTGCCAGACACAATTTGTAGGATGGTTGCAGTTTCCAGACTCTTGAGATTTTTTGGTGTGACCAAAGTTAGTGGATTTAAGTCACCCTGCTGGGCAGAAACAAGTACATGTTCCAGGTGTACTACCTGCACCTTGTGTCTTTGGACAGTGGCTGCACCACACACATTTTCCCATGCACCCCCCATAATGCTGTAGATCTCTGAGTACTTGCACCTCATCTGAATCTCAAGAAATTTGTTGTTGGTCAATAATGATGCAGCTATCATCTGGGAAAATTTTAACGCATTTATTTGCCACCAAAAGCATAAAATCTTATACCGCAGCAGTTGCTTAGAGGGACTAAGGAAAACCATGTACACCACTCTCTCAAACATTGACATTTAGGTCCCAGTCGAATGGTTGGAATCCTGCCTGTTATGTTGGAGTTCCTGGGTTTAAATCTCAGCCTGGACACTGGCTATCTTATTCACGGGTCTTGTTTATCTGTATATGAAACCTCCCTCTTGGTAAACAACTAATAACAAACCAAGCACCAGTTCCACAGACAACCCCGATAAAAGCACATTACGTTCCACACTACAATGAATATGATATAATATTTTTGGAACATCATTAACATATACAAAAATGTATGAGGATTTATCTCCAGTATATAACTTTACCACTAATGCTAATTGCATCCTACATATTACAAGACAATACATCTGGACTTAACAGAAGATACCAGTGGCATGTAGAATATGAGTACTGAATAAGTTAGTATGCAACATCACAATTGACGAAACAATACATCACCTCCGTCCCAAGGAAATTTTGTAATCAGCTTTCTAAAACAGTGTTTCGAATAAAATATTTATTATTTTTTTAAATATCCTTAGCCTTTTTTGATACTGTATTTATTTATACATTTTGCATACATTTTAATGTATTTTTTTAAGTACAAGGGGGCATGTCCAACTGATACTTTTAGTTTCAATACATGTTTCAAATTCTTGGGTCATGGCCTGATGATCATCTGATTATAGGGTCGAAACTAGTTGCCATATAAATAAAACTATTTACATGTGAGCTCATTGTGACTGTGAATACTTATTGATATTGTGTTCCCATTTATGGTTGTCCTAAGTATGATCCAGGCTAATGTCCAGAATAGTATCTCGTACTAGGCCACCAATGCTTCTTTCCACACCATTTACAGTTCACTGTAGTACTTATTCTATGAACTGACACTACATAATAATGTATTAGCAACATCATTAAATAAACCAAGAAAGAATAAACACAAAGTGTACATATTAGGGCCAACAGTCAGACGAATTTAACATACACATTTGAAAATTATAACAGTGCTAACACATCTGTGAAATATCCTTATTCTGCTTCAAAAATCAGAAATAGTTTAGCAGGTTAAAGCACAAAATGCTGCAGTGGAGCAGTTGGTGGTCCTGCTTTGTTTCTGGTAGGTACCAGTTTGAACATTGGTTAAGGCATGGCCATCCTGACAGATCTTCATGCTTCTCCTCAGAATCTCTAGGTGACTGATAAGACAATATATTCAAACGGGCCATGGGTGCATTGTTGAAAATCTTTTCACACACAATATCATTGGGGAGAAGGGGAGGGGTTATAATAAGCTGATACAAGGTTGTAATACCAAGGAATACACACTACACAATCAATCAATCAATCAATCATCAAATTATCACAAACTCCAGACAAATGTTTGCATCATCCATGATATTCTGAGGCATTACTAATTTAATTCAGATCTTCAGCACACTTTGATAAATGTGGTACCTATACTGAATTCATTCAGCATATTTAAAACATGACAGCTGTACACTGGCTTGCTGATCTTGCCCAACTTTGCGACCATTTACCACAAGCACCACTGGACTTTCCACCCGCATTGAGCCGAAATTCCATTCCTGGGAAGTCACAATGATACATCAATGAATTTGTTGGTTTCTCACAGTGAGGATGAAAGTGTTTGAAGAAATTTGAAAACAATTTACCTTTGGACCCAACATTAATAAATAATGAGGGAGCAGAGAGACTAGCAACAGGAGGAGTTTCATAAGTGAGATGTTACTACCATCTTACCTGTCTTCAGCTACAGCAAAACCAACGCCTCACTAGTGGTTCACGCATGCTTCATCTCACATGCCAGGTTTTATTAAGTGACCCATGGCCACATTTGTAAATTACATACATACTATAAAATTGCACAATAATTTTGGTGGTTATGGGTACCATGTGTGATGCTGACACATGTGGTTGGTGAACCAGCCCACAATAACAGTTCAGGCCCTTTATCAAAAAAGGTTAAACACCCATTACTTACGTATTTTGTATGATTCCAACAACACAGTGAGATTATTTCCCTGCACAGAATGAACTGGCTTTTGCAATGGAGAGCATGTGTATTTACTTTGCAGCACAAACAAATTTTCAAATAAAATTAAAGTCAAATTCCATCTCCCAAGGGTTAGGCAGACAGTGACCAACACTGGAATGCACTTAAAAGCATGAAAGATGCAGTCATTTCTCACCTTTTGTTTGTATCTGAAGTGAACATTGGAGAGGTAGGGTTCTGGGACAGCCACAGTGTCACCAATGATGACACCCTTCCCTTGTGCAAGGTTGTATACTGTCACAGCCATACAGGTTTCTTCTTTATCAACCATGCAAAATGTGCTGCAGAACATACCACAATACATAAATACCTGCACTTGCAAGATTTGAGGTTATCACAGCAGTAATGCTGAAGATGTTACACCAGGCTGATTAGTGAAGAGTTACTGATGTTTCAAAGGAACTTAGTGCCATCATCTTCAGGGCTCCTCTTGGACTGTTTTATCCCAAAAATGAAAATCCTATGATCCTTTAAAATGTTGGCAACTGACATAGCAAATCATCTAAGACTTGCATCTTTCACACCTGGGAGGTAACTAACCAGCCAGCTGACTAACTAGACAGCTAACTTCATGCAGCAGAATCCTTTTTAAGAAGCTAAGAGCCCTCTCATTTATCATTGGCTCGACAGACCTTGGTGGGACCTGGCCTTCTTTAGAAGCTTTGCCCATTTGTCTCTGTCAAGTAACAGCCCTTTAGTTAGTCAAGAAATTCCTTGCACTTTATGGAACAAAAAGTTCCATTCCTGCATTCTTAACAGCCCACTGCTTGTCCCATTCCTGGGCCAGATCAATCCACATCATACCTCCCCACCCTATCTTCTTTAAGATCTGTTGGTACCAGGTCTATTCCATCCTCATAAAAAAAAAAAAAGTTCTGGGATGGTAACGATATTTGTCTAATCCATAAATTGCTCCTGTCTAATGAAACTGTAATGTAGGCTAGTATGAAGAATTTCTCCCTATGACTAAAATACAGCTCTGTGAAGGCATCTTGTGGCAGCACTACAGTAAAGCTCCCAAGTTATCACAAGTAAGCAAGCAGCAGAAAGTTATGGCACTTAGTACTGCTCCCTTGCCTTTCTTGCATCCAGTATACATTTTTCTGTCCCCTTTTGTAACATCAACTGCACAAATTTTAATTGAAAGCTATTTACAAGTTAGACACATGAAAATTTCACAGAACTTTACTCAAATGCTGCTCATGGCACAGTGGTTGCTCAATACATTCACCAGCTGAACAGAGAGGCACATGACTTCTTACTTACAATGGTACAACATCATCATTATGTACGCTGCACACCACTTTGCCAAGAACCACTTTCTCAAGGTTAATTCCCAACTGTAGCTTCTTCAAGGCAACAGGCTCCAGCTTGACAGTCTTGTTGTTTGCTGTGTAGCACCCTCCTTCATATGGTCCGAGTTGCTTAGATTCTATAGACTGTAATATACGCAACACCAAATATCAGACTTCAGCAATTTTTTAATGGGAAAATGAAGACAGAACAAAAATGTCTGTCTTCACATGTCAGGATTGGTCTATTTCATATCTAGAGATACATTAAAAAAAACTTCAAGGCTGATATCAATGTTATCCCTGTTCCTGATGACGTTACCATGACAGTGTAGTGGAGTTCATGTTCCATGCATCCTTAACCTTACCATTTGGGAGAAGTGTGAAGTCAGCTTCACGTTCCAGCTGTTTTACCCTACAAACAGCCCCTGTACTCACTCAATAGTAGAGTTGGGTGTGCCCCAGAACCAGTCTGCACACAGCGATGCTCAGTATCCCTGCTCTTACTAGGAATCAAACCACTGTCATCCAGCCCACAGGCATTTTACTGAATGACAAGAGCATTATGGGAAGATGATAATACAAAAGGATGTGAATGTGGATGGAATGCAGCTGGTTTGGGATAGGGAACAATGTATGATTCTTGTAATTAATGAACCTTTCAGTTCCACAAAAGGCTGGAAATTTTGTCAATAGCGGGGCACTACTATCTACTCAAAAGAACTCTACTCCGTGGGGTTACCCACTCTGTGTGTGTGTGTGTGACCTTACCCGCAACATTTGCTGTAACTTCTTCACTTTCATTTTCCCTCTGAGAGCAACAAGTTCTTGAACACTGTCCAAGTATTTCACCAGTTGCTTCTCCTTCTCCTGTGGAGCCTCCCATGTGGGGTCTAGTGCCTGGGCACATGAGAATGACTGCAATGCCAGTTCATATTCTTCTTCATACTTTAAGGCCTTTCAACAAGACAGAAAAGATTTAAAACTTCATTAGCAAAAAATGGCAAAACTATTTGGAGGGTTGGTGGGAAAGTTGTGTCTCCTATTTTCTGTTCTTGCTATTTACTAGTTCAACATGTACAAATTTCAAAGAACTTCACCATAACACTGCCACAGGCACATTTATTTTTTAGCACAGTCTCCATCATAAGGTTCGTCATCCCCATTGTGTTTATAATAAACTAGATTGGAGTGTGTATACTTGTCTAACATATAGTTGTGTTAGACAAGTATACACAGTCTCCATCTTTGTCATCAATCTTCTTCCACCTTTGAACAGCAGCATGTATTACAAACAGTAACACATATTATGACACAGAAAACTTATTATCCTTCCTCTGCAGATCCTGGCACATGGCATTCTACAGTGCCTTGACATCCCCATAATAGCATCCTTGCATTCTGTCTTTCAAAGGAATAAACAGATAAAATTATAATGCTATAAGATCAGAACCATAACATAGGTCTAGCAACTGTTCTTCCAAATTTGGTGATGGCCTTAGTGGTGTGCACAATTGTGCACAGGCTGGCATTTTCATGGGGGAACAACATGTGTGATTTTTTTCTTATGGGATGAACTCCCCAAGAGCAAGCAATCACACTTCATAATGTTTCAGTATAGCTGAAAGAGTATACTGCTGTCCCCCTGGGCGAGGAAGTCACACCAACAACACTTTTCTCATCCCAAAATATCACTGCCCCTGCCATGACTTCTCCTGCTGATGGAACACACTGTAATTTCTTCTTCTGTTGGATGTTGTGTAGCACCACTCTGTTGAATGCTGACTGAATTCAGATTCAAAGCAATGGATCCAAGTTTCATTCCGTGACAGTCTGCAACAGCATGCCCCCTCCTCTTGTCTTACATCAGCGCAAATAATCAGCAGTAACTGCCCCTTGCCCCTTACCTACTCATGCACATCAGTTAGCATTTGTGGCATCTAATGAGCATTAACACTGGAACAACCAAGCTGGGTCCATCTCTTTGATCCCAAATTCCAATAACAGTTGATGGAATGGCACCATAAAACATGAAGCAATAATTCACAAATACGCCACCAGCAGGATAAATCATGGTTACAGTTTTTTGGAATGAGAAAGGTTTTGTTCTTGTGACATTCTTGCCCATGGCACCAGCAGTGAACAATGTCCACTACGCTGAAATATTAAAACCTGTAACTGGGCCTATGATAATTGAAAAAGCTTACGTCCTTTTATGATGAAATGAAAGTATGTGACACATACACATTCTCTGACAGCTGGCTGCATAAAATTACCTGTAAGAACTTAGATCATTATAGGTATCTTCTGATAATCTAAAACACTTGAAAATCCAGCACCTGTCCAATCCCATAGCTTCACAGATTTGATACTGGTAACAAAGATGGCTCACTTGTTATAATGACCTTGAAGCCACAGAATAAGAAGCACACAGGAAGGCAATAGAGCAGTAATGCCTAACACAAATGAAAATTCTTTTTCTTTTTTCATTTGAAAATATCACGAACAACAGCTATGGGCCAATTTATGATTATGAATGCATAACTGATGAACTGACTAGAATGCCAAAATATATATTCCAGGAAAATACATCACTGTTCCTATGGAAGCACCAGTAAGATCAACAGATACGCACAGAGAATCAAGAAAAATGTGGATTCAAAAACACACAATCAAAGTTTCAATGTAATGGCATTTGTATTATTAGCTTATTAAAAATAAAGACAAATGATTTGTATTTCCATGGAATTAACATTAAAACATATATTTGACCATTCCTGAACAGTGAGAGGTTTGTCAGTACTCACAATTGCTTTGTTGTAGTGCAAATCAGGGCTACTGCGAGCAACAACATCCTTCTCCTGCAAAATAAAAATATGTTCATTAGATAATTAAAAATACAGTATATCAATTCAAAGATAGTAATATGATTTGAATGTGTGAAAATAATGGTACACTATATACTTTCTACAAAGCAGGAGGAATATAAAAAGGAAAATCAGGTGATAAAAAATCCTCGACACCCTGGACACAGGTGGTGATTTTACTACTACTTCTATTGTATCCTCCAAATAGATGCCTCTGGTCTGACATATCTCAGATGTTGTTCCACCAGGGTTTGGATCAAACTTCATTGCGTGAAGGACAGAGGGAGAGGAGGTGCCTCAGCAGTGTAACTTCCACAGACTTCAGATGGTAGCTTTTACTAGTGTGTGTATTACAAGGAAGAGAAAACGATGTAGGCACCAGTGCTGCTGCTGGACTCGCCAGATGAATTAGGACTGTTGCTCCCCTGAGACTGCTTGATCGTGAGTGAGTACATAGTCCAACGTACAGTCTAAAGAAAAGTAGGAACAATTCATCATCACCTGATGGGTTCAGTGGTCGTCAGTGCCTCGAAGTTCCTGAACCTTGACCTTTCCACCAGAGGCCTCTCAATGATCATAGTGGGCATGTGTACAGAAACTTAAAAATATGCCCTCAGCCTTTGTCATAAACCCAGAATTACACCAGTAGAAGTAGGCATAAGGTATTACAAATTAATATAGTATTACAATATAACAATAATACAGCACTTGTTGGTACAATTATACAACACTTCTATCATGGTTCTTCAGATAACTTACCGCTTGTTGATATGCAGACTTGCACAATTTCAGTGTGTGAGGGTTTTGCGACAGTGAGAAGAAAGATGAAAGATACGCAGTGCCTAGCACATTCCATGAAATACCATCATTGGCATCAAGCTGCACTGCCTCTTTGGCATATGCCACACCTTGCTTAATGTTTTCTAAACGCTGTTCGGCTGATGCCACTTCTTCCTGTCTCAGTACAATTGACAAATTGCGAAGTGAGACCTTGCTCCTTGCCTGCACACACAGATGGAAAATTGGCTTCCTTCAGATGAGCATCATTTCACGAAACTATGTCAGAAAAGTTAAGTCATGTGACTACAAACACTGACATAAGGATTATACATAACGTAACAAATTCCCTGCCTGCACACATAGATGGGAAATTTGATTTCTTCAGCTGAGTACACTTTCCAGCAACCATGCTAGAGAAGTCAAGTCATGTGTCTATAAACATGGATATAGGGATTATAAATAATGTAATATGGTGGCATAATTGTGAAAGAATAAAATTCTGAACATTTCTGTTTCACTCCGTTTAAACCTTTAAGGACTGGCAGTTAGTTTATAAACTGCATGTTAAAGGTCCTATACTGGACAAGTGTTCCGTTTATTAACCAGTGACAATGTGAACTAAGTTGTACAAGCAGCTACTCTACTAACAAAACTCCAAATTTTGCAATCTCTGTCTCACACAAACTGAATCCTATTCATGTTCAGGGCACTGTGTTAATTCCTGGATCTGCAGCTGTGCAATAATGCAGGAAGATGTATGTTCTGATGCAGATAGGCTATAGTTTGATCCACCTTAAACCAGCAGTTGCCTTTTAGTGCCAATGCACGTGCGTTACATGGCTGTGACTGAGATGGAACAGTTGGTCAGTGATTCTGTGAATCAAACTGATTCGGATGGCTTGATACTGAAACTGTTGATGGTTTATCAGAAGATTCTGACAAAAGTGTTCTGACAGGCCAGTTGTGGCCTTGTGATAGCAGAAGACAGGCCTAAAATACACCAGTTCAGTGCTCCCAAGCTTGTGTGAATTGTTGTGCAGTGTCTCACATCAGTTCAGATTCATCAGCTTCAGACTGATTTTGACTAATGTTTACAGACGAACTACTGAATACCAATTTGGTAGAGTCAAACCACCATTACCAACAGCTCATTCAAGGACAGGAAGACAAAAACTTCACAACCACATACTTTTTTTATGAACTACATAGTTTTCTAGTCCTGACAATCGCGAAGGGATGTGGAACATGACACTCAGCACACACTACAAGGTTACTGGTGAAATAATGAGCTACACTCTATTCCAGTCTAGTCAAAAGTCATGACGCATAACTGGTTTATGCATGGAATGAAAGTGCTTCACTTCAACAACAAAAATCCACCTGACAGAAAATCCAGATTATGACAGGTTGTGGAAAAACATAAGAATTTTTGGCTACCTGAATAATACATACTCCACACCATACCACCCCACAAAACACTTGGCATAGGATGAAGAAACTGTGAAATTCAAGCGCAGAACACTATTCTGGCAGTACATACCATAAAAGTGAAAAGATTTGGAATGCTCTGTGCTGGAAATTGATTCACATACAGCACAGCAGTTTACTTAGGAAAACTACTTTTTAAATTCTGCATCTAGTATCATACCTACCCCAGGAAGAGTTCTACAGCTAACAAAGAAAAGTGTAAGGCACCAGACAGAAATTATTCATGTGTAATTACTTTTTGTCACCTCAACCATTTCATGACCTACACAGAAGGAAAGCAAACAGTCGTGGCATTGTTCGTGAAAACAAACAGGGGTGCCAACAAACTTTGGGCAAAAGACCTTGAAATTCAAGAAAGGTGTCAGTGTTTGTGAAGTTAAAGGATGTGCAAATGTTATGTGTTAGAACAGAATGACAGGAGTTTACCTCCTCACCAGCATGAACCCCCCCAGCATCAGGTCATTTTGTGGAGAAAGAAGGGAATGCGTTAAAACGTCCATGAACTGAGTATTACAATAACATTACAGGTTTTGTGGTCTTAAGTGATATGACAGCAATTATCTACAGCACTTACTGCACAATGTGGAAATGGCCTAAAAAACTCCTCCACCTAGCTTAATGAACTATCCACACACCTTTATAATTCACAAATCATGGTGGGGAAATTTAACACATAAATTTTTCTGAGAGAAATTTGCAGCAAATCTCAGCCCTGTTGCACAAGATATAAACCCACATCCTTCAATTTCAAACTGTGGTTGGCTGCCTTAATAAAATGTTCACTACTTTCGGGTGGACTTCAAGGATCCAAATCGCTGGCCTGTCACACATCGCTCTTGAATGTGTAATTATGTTCTGAAGGAACTACATTTATTTAGACTGTCTATCCTTGTGTCAAACTGTGTCACACAGAAATGCAGTACCAATTATCTCTCAGAGTGAATAGCGACTAGGCGCTGTGGAGCCCTCTGATTCACATCCGTAACTTCACATCATAACAGAGTAACTTGTATCATAGCATTTACTCAGTTGAACCCCCTAGCTTATGCTAGTGTGTGCTCACATCCATATGATGTCATGCCGCCTGCAAAAAATAGTCATGTTGCCACATTTAGGTGTGTACAGATGTCATTCGCACATTGTGACTTTTCATGCCATGTAAGTACATTTAATGTCACCAAATACAGTACAAACGGAGAAATGTGAAACCAGGATTTTACTGTATTCACAGGTTGCATAGCATACTTTTAGCTAATATTTTAAAAATATAAAAAGTACAAAAAAAAGGGAATTTATACAGTTCAGTAACACATTCGTAACATCAATTAACCTTTACTGTCGACAGAAAGCACAAGAAATCTTTCATATATGCCCATTTTCGCACAACGCATCACAGAAATAAAGAAACAAGTATTTTAATTCTTCAGTTTGACATGTCACAGCCAGTTAAACCCTTCTCCTTGGTACTCCCAATATTAACTTACAAATTCCATGCTTAAGCATTAAGAACTAATATGTTTACTAACAAAAACCCTGATCAAACATTAAGACATAGAGAATGCCCATTACTATCTGTGGTATACAAATCTGGTCTCTTAAAACCATTATGCCATGGCTTACACAATAGACGGTGACCTCTCACAAGAGACCCGGGTTAAATTCCAGCTGTTAAGTGTAGGATCTGTGGTGGACAAAGTGCTGCTGGGAGAGAGTTTTCTGTGGAGTACTTCAATTTTACTGTCACTATCATTCCACCAATGTTCCACACCCATTCATTTAGCCATCATCAGTACTATTTAACCTTCAATATTGTTAGTGTCACTATAAAAAGCAGTCTCTTATTCTGTGGCCAGAACTTATACATCTACAGACATTTAAAGCAAGTGACAAAGAAAATATTTGGGCTTGAAACTGTCTGTCCTTAAGGACCTCAATGACTACTAGGTACAACTTTCTTTATGCCTTCCAAATTCATAATTTTTCTTATGACAATGTGATTGCCACAAAAAGAATTGCAATGCCTAGTTGTTTAGCAATGGAAAGAATTATAGCCATTTTAAAATTTAAGTATTCATTCTAAGCATAACACAACCACCACAGTACGTATCATCCTAGAATATAACACCGTGCTGTCCATATTCAGAGCATGGGGAGAAAATAAAAAGTTATCTCCTGTTCTCATTAACACCTCAGTACAAAAAAGTTTTGGTTAAAAAGCCAACAAATTTGGTGTCAGCAGTAAAAGGTAATTAAGGGTTAAAGGTCAAAACAAGAATTGAAGATAATCAAAAAAGCTAAATAAAGCCTTACAGAAAAGCTTCATATTGATACACCACTTGGCTTCCAATCTTGATTAGAACTGGAACAATTAATATTTCTGTAAACACAATACAGGAAGTTTAAAAAAAATTTGTAATTTTAAAACAACCATGTTGTAGCAGGTATATTTTCAAAACTCTCGCACTTATCAGACCTAACAAGATTACCAAATTTCACTGAAATCAAAGATGGTCATGCACAGTGCCATTCCAAACTGACAAAGAAAGGACTTCAAAGTAATGAACACATCTGCTGCCAAAGAGAAGACGAAAACCTACAAGCAGATGAAAAGATAAGTTTTAATTCTGAATCTTGGAATAGGTTTGAAAACAATCATTCTTCCTGTTAAGAGACAGAATAGAGGATATTACATATCAAGGAACTAACTACTGCACAATATGCAAACAGAAAAACACAATAATGGACAAAGAGCACCTACTTAAGTGCCCAAAACTAGACAACACTGCTAGAGATCTACCAAAACTGTACTGGGATGCCAGAAGACTAATGGAATAAACCCAAGATCTGCCATTAGACAACAACAACATATCAAGGAACTCTCACTATTTGAAACATAACTTCTCCACCAATGCAAAATCCATCACATTAATTTCAGTATACTTAAAAACTTTGTTTTAAATAAGTTTCATACATGAAGTAAGGCACCATAAAAGCAGTTTTTAGCTTCTTCCATGTTGTCTTTCTTCCAGTAACATTCACCAAGCTCATTCCAAGCATCCACAAGTTTGGGATCCAGTTTAACAGCACGAGACAACAGTTCTTCAGCCTCTTTTGAATGCTGAGGCATCACATTTAGAGCCCGACCCTTCAGGTACAGATACATGGTTCTATTCTCTTGCTCAGCTTTTTCTGTAATATAAAAACAGTTATTAATTTAACTGATAAATTATGTGTTACATAAATTTGCAAACACAGCTTATTTTAAAATATCCAAAGACTGAACATACATGCCTTCCAAATCATCAAAAAACTTCAATGTACTTTTCATTTCATTTTCAACATCACTATTCTTTTTGCTTGCTTTATCCAAAGAATGGTTTTCAAAATAATGATCTCGGAATATGTAGAGTTCATTTAATTTTTCCTGTAAAAAAAAAAAACACACACACAAATATCAATACTTGTTTCATGGGAAAATAAAAAATTGAGTATACTGTGATACTATAGTTGAACGTTATACATGGCTCTTTAATGGGATTAGAGTGAGGTGAAGTGTACTAGTTACTAGTATATTAACAAGTTAAACAAATGCTTGAAAATGAAACAAACTAATTTGTGGGTTACATGGACTATTTCCCTGGCGATAATGCTACACACGCATGACGACTTGCCTCCATCTAGTAAATGTTGGGGCCTGTAGTTCCACTCCGCCACATACTCCCATGGTATTAATATGGCCAACCTTTACTTCTGACATGAAAATATTTATTCATGAAAATTTAACAGAATCTTGACCAATATAAATACATTTATAATGAGGTACCCTCTTCTGTAGCAACTTCCTGCAGCTGTAATTTCACTGAATTTCCTGGCCACTATCTAGTTAGCAAGTTGGAACTGTATATATTTCGATGGAGAGCATCCCCACTCCACCCAGTAGAATACTGGTTCACTTAAATATGGGTTTTAAATGATGATGACATATAGTATTCTATGTATTCACAACATCAAAAGTGATGCAAGCTTCTAACCCTCTGGACTGCATGACAAACGAAGTCCTAAGATTCAATTTTTAAAATCAACGTCACGTCTGGGAAGCTAATGTCATGACTTGCTCATGCAAGACGGTGATTTAACAAACGCAACCCAATCTCCAGACGGTTCGTAACAGACCGTAATAAACGCGGAAAATTAGTGGCCAACTAACGTAAACAATTCGTAACAACACATAACTACATATGGACATGTTATGAATTATACTATCTTCCTTTGTTTATACTAGTTACTTCGGTCTGTCACTACTGCGGTGTCTTACATTCAGAGCGTCAACCGCCTTTTGATGAACACATGAAAGTTTCTTCGCGGTGTCCGTCTCTTCGGCAGACATATTCTTGACGTTTTGTGACAAGTTTCATAAGAATTCACGCGTCTTAACTTACGTCTACCAACACACCTTTCACACCACACACGGAAAGCGCTCCCACACTGCCTTACCATTAGCCTTTGGCACAGGATTACCAATTGTTGATTATTATATCCCGCCAGACATGCTGAAAACCCACCGGAATCCCACTAGACCCAATTTGTAAAAATGATTGGTAAAAGCAAGTCTCCAGTTATCAAAAAAATAGTTACTTCCATTTGTGAACTAAAGCGCACATTCCCATTTCCAGGAGCTGATACACGAAATGGCAAAAATAAGCGGAAGTTCATACAAATTGTGGGCATATGGACGAGATCTTGTCTTACATCAAGATGGATGTAAAGTAAGTGCAATATACATTAAAAATGGTTTTTGAAAATTTTATACAACTTGTAATTAAAACTTCAATAATTTTAAGTATTATTACAAAATGAAGGTGATCTACGTGGACATTGAGATGTAGGAAGAACTTAAATGTGACTAGTACATCCACATTGAAAAAAATATATATATATATATACACCTATATACCTATATACCATTGAAAATGTAAGTACCACCATTAATACATAATTTACCCCAGTTATAATAACAGACTTTTACAAAATTGACAAATATTATGTTATTACAGAATACATTAATAATAACTTTGCATTGAGATATACACTCACACTGCCCACTATCTTCAAGTACTTCCACTAGCCTGCATCTCAACATCCACCTAGAAGATCACCTGCATTTTATAGTACTTAGAATTTTTGAATTTTTAATTACAAATTTTATAAAATCTTCCAACCACATTTTAATGTATATTACATCTTACAATATTTCCATCATGATGTCAGACGAGATCTCGTCCATAACATTCAAGGCACTGTAATATATATTTTGTACTATGAATGTGCGCTCAGTCTGAAGGTGGCTTTTATAGCGGAAATAAGTTGCTGATGGTTACTTACAGATAAAGTTGTTTTTAGACTTAATTTACATTTGTTTTATTTACTAGTATATTTAAACACAATGGGGATGCCTTGTCTAAAATAAAATTATGCTAATTTTTGTGGAAAAAGATAAAAATTATGCTAATATTTGTAGCAAAAGATAAAGATTTCCCAGTCTATACTACAAGGGCATATAGGGACAGGAGAAGAACAGCTCTACTCATTCTGAGCCTTGGCACTTGGACACAGTAATGGCGTCTTCCTGAAAAGATTTGGATGAACTGAAACGTGTACAGGGCAATAAAATAAACTATTAACTTCCTGGGTACTAGTTTCTGCTGATAGCGTTTTCTTGCATTTGGTAATAGTGGAGTGCATGGTTGAAAAATGAATGAATTTTAGTTAACACAAATATTCTGCTAGTGACTGGAACAGAGTTTGAACACACTGGTACAAAATGATATAGGTTCCTCCCTTTTGTAACTGCAATATGAAAACCTGGGTCATTTTGTAACTGTGTGTTTAAATTCAGCTTCAGCAGTGGCAGGCATTTGTGCCAATCTTATGAGCTCACCTAACAAAGTGAATGCGAACAATGTCTCTTTCATATACATAAATGCTTTTTATAGAATTTTAGTGAAACTGCTAATTTATGTTCCCAAATTTTATGCACTTCGTGTAAGGTCACAGCCCATAAGAATGATGTTCAACAGATTTGACATTTTCTCAGCTATACATTTTACCTGGAACAACAGAGTTCACTTTTCTGGTACTGACTATTAATTTAGTTGATCTTACTTTACACAGTTTTACTAGTCTGCTGGTGCCTGCGGACCCAGGCAGGCTAGGCACACTCTGTATGTAGTTAGCATGTATGTTATAGTTTTGTAGTGGTGCCAGTAGTTAGCGTGGAAACCTGAATAATGTGCATGTATGTACACTATTCTTCAGTTGTAGTGCCCAATGACCTGTGGAGGCAAGGCACACTTGTTCACAAATTTACCGTGGTTTTTCCAAGTGATCCGGGCAGGCAACAGCATACAGGGGGCTTATAAACCAAGTATCACCGAAGTATAACACCATTTGTAGTATCTGTTGGAAGATGAAATACACGCATTTTCGAGTGTTTGCCGGTTGCTTGTCAATCTGGACATTTTCTGTAAGAGATGCACACATGAATGTCAATGCCAAGATGCTGCTGGAGGACCTGATCTATACCAAAAAGGACAGGTTTTCAAACAATTGTTTGAATTCTTGAGAAGGATCATCTCACAATGCAAGCATAACTTTTCCGCTATGACAGCAACTCTTTGCTGTTTAATTTTTCCACGTGACAGCTTGCAAAACGGACATATCTCGTACATTTGAGACAGTTTATGACGCTCAGGGCTGACTTGTTCTTCAAAGCCTTCAAGCTTTGCCAGTCGCTGTACCCACAAATCTGTGGGCAGGTGGCGTTCTTGATGCTTTTTGTTGTCCTCCACCAATTTTTTGGGCTTGGCTGCATTGTTTCCCTGCCATTTAAACTCTTCGTAATGTGTCACGCTCTTGAATTATCTGCGCTGTTGGTTGTGGCATATTGAGTCTTCTTTCAGAATGTTGTGAAACATTTTGTTTTCGAATGTGTTGACGCTGTTCATCTGGTAGCTGGATTCGACGCCTGTCTGTCGCACTGTGTTAGTTCTCGATGGATCTGACGATCTTGGTCAGATTGCAGTGCTCGTCTTCGCGCCGCAGTTGGCCGTTTCTGGTCTCTCGTTCTTTGAATAAACCCTTCTTCCTCAGTGATGGTCACTTCGCTTGAACGCCGTGAAGGACCATTTTCCTTTCTTTCTTCATACGGATCTGCAACTTGTCCAGACTCTTTGTCTGCAGCTTTTGCTTATCGAGGTAGTTCCACTATGGGGCGAGACATAGCTTTGCCCTTATTAGCTTTCCGTCTTTTGCGCTGTCCTTCGATTTCGTCATGAGGTGTTCGTGTTCTTCAGTCTCGACTAAATGACGTGCTTTCATGCGCCTTGACGTTGTTAAGGTCACTGTATGTCTTGCTACTTGGATAACGATTAGAACACGTATTACAGTTGCTTTTGCAGGGCATGGAAATGTTCTGTACAGTGTGCAGTTGTGTTCCCTCTATATCCGGGAGTCTGAATTTTGGGTATTGGCGTCTCCTGCCATCTGGTGGTTGTTTGTGGAACTCAAACGTTGGGTGTGTAGTGTTTGTTGCGTAAAGTTTCCTGATGATCTGTGGTCACCTGCAAAGCTAGGACGGTCCTTCGAAAGTTGTGTATGACATTTCAAATTTGCGCGATGGACACGCTGCAGAGTACTAAGTATAGTATAGTATAGTGTAGTATACTTGCGCATCCGGGAAGGGGGGGGGGGGGGGGGGTGGCAGCAAAAAAAAAATTGAGAAAAAAAATATTTTGTAAACCAAAAGAATAAAAAGTTTTTACTTTTTTTTTGCTCC
>Ga0123355_10005452_pt1 | contig 18636 bp, 9 predicted proteins | sample TergutEmb28metaG_3_FD_89872 | JGI IMG/M metagenome (GOLD analysis project Ga0123355, IMG submission 89872) | Embiratermes neotenicus P1 segment gut microbial communities from Petit-Saut dam, French Guiana - Emb289 P1 | ecosystem: Host-associated > Arthropoda: Insects > Digestive system > Gut ... | reverse complement strand
GCTTCTAATAAAGCGTGTCGTTTCCTCATTTTACACAATTTTCAAAGTTGGCAAATCATAAATTACAAAAGTTTCTTAGCTACCAAAAATTTCAAATGTGCATTACCAATGCGCATTACATAAGTACAGGCATAAGCTTATGTAATAGGAAGGTAGATTTGGGTTTCTGCTGGGAAATCCTTGGAGAAGATTTACGGAAAGGAGTGCCTTGTTTAAAACGTGTATTTCAAAAGAGGGAGTAGTAAATAATTCGTCCTTCGTAACTCAACCTGTTAAATATATTTCGGTCTGTACTGCATATTTCAGCCCTACTTTCGGCCATCATTATGTGCTACATTTAAAACATCTATTATACAACCATCTTTTACAGTTTGAAGATAATCAGTACAAAAATATCTGAGGGAAATTATCCATTTGTTATGCGATTATATATTTTATTTCTTTTTAATTCTGCCATGTTTATTGTACAGCAGTACATTTCTGCAAGAGAGATTTGATGTAGTGCGTGATTATAGACGGAAATAGGGCCGAAAACTGCAGTACAGATTGAAATTTAATTAAAAGATTCAGTTATGGACAAAGATATGTGCGTTAATCTTGTTCTTAAGCTTTCGCCGTGTTCTAAACGTAAATTATTCCTTTTTGGGTAATTCCCCGGCGTCTGAGTTCTAATTGCCAATTGCAATTAGAACTCAGACGCCGGGGAATTACCCAAAAAGGAATAATTTACATATGTGCGTTATTTTCCTTTTTTGTATAAAATTCACAATGTATATGCATAAATTCATGTGTACTACATTTTCTCAAATGTTTTTCTCCCCTATAAATGCTGAGTTAGGCTGGACATATTTCAGTGCGTCCCTCATGTCAACATCTGTACTCCTACACCCGCACATTCACATTACACTCCTTCCTTAATATTTGCACCTTCAAGGATTTCGTTCCATTTGTATCTGTGGTTGTTTAACGCACTTTCGGTGTAAACATGCAGCATCTGACGGCAGAAGGAATAGCGACCATTAAAAATGAAGTGGGAAGAACGAAGTGGTCTTTGGCCAGCTGCAGGTACCGCTATGAAATTTCTCCCCCAAAACTGAGAGATTTATAAAAGACTTGGTCAGAGTGGCCGGTAATGTGCCGGGGTTTGAAGTAACGTCCCTATATAAGAACCACTGGACATCTTTCATTACAAGCGTTGATATCGTGTTTTTTGTATAATTTGTGACTTCAAACACGTATATTTAAATTAGTTAATGTCTTCACTGTCTTTCTACTGGCAAGCGTGTCTCTTGTCAGTTATGTGTTGTCAGGTAGCGTTCTCTGTGACGGGGCGACTCCTCGTCCAGAAGAGTCCTACCGAGTGTGGGGTGTCTAACCGAAAGTGATTGAAGAACCTCGTAGAGGAGGTCTAGGTTCACTAGGACTGAGAGGTCATGATAAAAAAAACAACATTCCCAATAAATACCACACCTCAGAAGGCAGCACGCCATACTTTACGCCTGTAGTGACAGCAACTTCTCTGACAATACTGTACTGCCAGTAGTCTAAACAAAAAGCATAAGCGCTCATATCAATTCTTGAGGTTTCATATCTGAAACCTCAGGAACTGGCTCTGAAACCTGAAACTTCGGAAATCGATTGTCTTGGATTCTTCGCGACCTTATTCGCAAATATAAATATCTACGTGGAGCACGGTTCTTATTGGGAAGCCGATACTGTCTCAGCTAGTAATAACGTTCCACACACACTGTGCAACCCGAAGACTTGTGCTTCAGCCGGCAGCCCGGATACCACCCCAGCCGAACCGCACCCTAACTCCAACACACAGCAATCCAAGAACAATACAGCCAATGTGGTAGTTCAACAACATAGTCGCAAAATCCTGAAGATGGACATATTATTGTCCGAAACATGTTGAGTAATAAGTAAAGTAAATATAGCAAGTGACATCTAGTTGGTTTTTTATTCTTCAGCTATCACTCATCAACGTGTTCCCATCAATGGCTTGGTTCCCGTTCCAGATCAGAAATTGCCAGGCCAGATTCTCCTAGAGTACTTCTTAAGCTCCTCGCAGCTTTAAGTATTATTGCGTTTTTCTTTAGAAAATGACAGAAATTGAAACCAACAAAGTACACATTATTTCAATAAAAACCCTTTCTGTTTACAATTAGTCTGCTACATGTTTCGGCACTCGCGACTTCCAGTAATTACGTAGTGTAAAGAGACGTGTATAAAATATTAACTCAGTATATATATATATCGACAAAAAACTTATTCATATAAAATATAAAAAAACAAAAATACAAAATTAAAAGAGCCAACGTTTGATTACAGTCGCCATGTCTGTGTCTTCCAGGAATAAATTCCGTCCACTGCTGAACCTACATTTCTGCTGTAAAATGGCTGTTTTGTCTACAGTAAATGTGTTGTCTCGTATGCAGTATTTGGAAACATTACGCTTATAAAATGACATACATGCGAACAGTCTTGAATTAGCATATTCTCTCTGTTTAGTACTAGTGTCACAATAAGGCCTTCCACAAGCCCAAATTAGTGCAGCTCGGGGCCAGACTGCATTCATTCTAGAAACCAACTCTTCTGTTTTGCCACGTGTGATGAAAAAGTGTGTGTCTGTCTGTCTATGTATATATATATATATATAACCAAGATTTTTAGTTTTTAAATTTTTCGACTTACTATATTTAAATGCAGGTTCTGATATATAAGTTTAAGCCAATTCTTTTGATTATTACTCGTGAAGTTTCGCAGACCTTTTAACAAGAGCCGCCACTGCACCAGACAACTGTTATTTAGAAAGTGCACAGATTGTGATTCTGAAGATAAAAACACAGGCTTTTAATCAAATAGTGGCCAATTAAAGTCTTATATTTTTATATTTGTCTATGGTTAAGTGTGTGTCTGTGTGTGTTCACGTACGCAGTATTGCATCATTTCACATTTCACTTTTCAATTACTTGAAGCTCCCTAATATTGGCTCAAATAGAGTTGATATACGTCGGAGACAATTGATAGATGATTATGAGATTCTCCCTAAAAACAGTGTATTTTATTGTTCTTAATATCTATGAATCCTTAAGATTTATATTAGTATTAGATTCCCATTTACTCCTAGATCTTCATAACTGTCTCTTTCAGGTTTCCCCAACAAAGACACAACTGCATTGGTTTTTATCATCCATGATGTCCACATTTCCAGCCCGTCCTATTCCTATTGATTTTTCCAGGACACAGCTTGGTGCTGAAAGCACATTTTGAAGCTCTTGATTATGAAGGATTGTCCAAATTATGTTACTGCATCTTGAGTCGAACAACACTTCTCGGTACCTTATCTGGTAATGTCTACAGTCTGTACGCCTTCATCATTCACAGACACAAAGATTCTCAGTAGTATAAAACGATAGCAAAACTGCAATGCTTCAGATTTTAATTTTCACGTTTGTAGTTAGCAGCCTGTAGGGCGCAGTAATCTGAACGGAACGAAAAGAGAATTTAAACTCTTTTTTCTTTCGTCACTAGAAGCAATTGACCTTTGCCACATTACTTACAGTTCTACTGTCATTCTGTCTTGCATTGTCCTGGAGAGACGTGAACATATATTTACTTCTTCATTATGTACTTCTAGACCAATCCCCGTATGAGCAACTGATAAATTTCCTGTATTTTTTGTGCAGTAGCTATGTTCCCGCCAAGAATTTACCATATCAGTTGATATCAACAATTTGTGTTTCTCATTCAACTGCAGTCACTTCTCCTTTCTTGGACCTCTCTAATTGCATAGTCGAAAGGAAACCTGCAACAAAACAGTGACAAAGCGCTACAAATCCTCCCCTCGTTATTCACAAATTTCTGAATAGCAAAGCTATCGTGCAGACATATAGCCACTTTAACGTCGTTGTAGTTTCCACTTAAGCACACTTCAATTAACCCAACAGAGCAATAGGCTGTCTTGAAGCCTCTGAACGCCCGCAGCACTGAAGCACAGCATTTCCACTGGATGTCAGTAACATTTATGTTGAACTTCACGTTGGTGTTGCTCGCAGCTACAGCTCCATCAGAAACAAATTTGATAGAAAGTCGGATAAAGCGATGTGTGCAGGTAGCAACTGTGACATACTTTGGTGATTGTTGCAGAGAGTTCTATCACCCCTTTTGTTCATAGCTACAGCAACAGACTGGATTCAATTTTGAAACTATTTATTATCAGTTCAGCATTGGATGAAGGCGTAAGTGCATGGGTCTGTACCTGCTGCTTGATCCCTCCTGCCGCTATTCGATCAGTTGATCATTACCATCTTTTGATAACATGTGATCAGTAAGCGACGATCAGTTGATTATAACCAAATATTGATGAAATTCGATTACTAGGCGACGATCAGTTGATCACAGCCAACTCGTGATAACATTTCACGACGATCAAGCTATCATAACTAGCTGCGGGTAACCTTATTAATACGCGAAGATCATTTCATCATAACCAAATATTGATAATATTCGATCAATAAACGACGACTATTTGATCATAACCAACTATTGATAACATTCGATCACTACATGAAGATCATGTGATCATAGTCATATCTTAATATCCTTTGATCAATAAAATAAGATCAGGTGATCATAACCAACTATTGATAACATTCAATCACTACACGAAGATCATGTGATCATAGCCATCTCTTAATATCCTTTGATCAATAAAATAAGATCAGGTGATCATAACCAACTATTGATAACATTTTCGCCGTCCTTAATTCTCAACAAATGTAACAATTTCATAGAATATCTTTACAAATAAGAAATATAATTATTTTACCAGCAGTAATGTGCGTAAAATAAAGCACAGGTTAGTGTGTCCTGCATTTACTTGAATGCGCGTTGCTCTGGTGCACTATGACATTTGCCTGGAGGAACGCTCGACGGAGTATGGACAACTTTACTAATGACTATCGGTTGGTTGTCCGACCTCCATCTGCGAATATCCCAAACAGAACGCGCGACTGCTAACCGCCACATCTTGTCTTTCAGTATCCAAGGTATGAAAACCCAGAGCCTTCCAAAGTCTGTTCGTGTGACTCGTGGCGATGTGATATTTTATTGCTCTTTTGAACTTGCTGTTCCAAGTATTTGGATCAGCGATGGTGTCTCGTCTATTAGAGAATCTCTTAGGTTCTGACACATTGTTCTATTAGTAACTGAAGGGTGCCGCGGTAAGTCAATAGCACTGTCTGTCAGCTTACAAATTCTGGATCTGTCCTTAAAAGGCCTAATCAATCTTGGTCCCATCTATAGGGAAATTATGGAGAAGATATTGACAAGCAACTTTAAAGATGGTACACAGTACGTCGGTTTGTTTAAGACGTATGCCCAGGGGAAATTAGAATAACCAATATAATCTTTATTATGTGTAGCATTGAGATTGGCTGCGTGACTTGACAAATTCAATCGAGAAGCCTAAACACCTTAAAGCTTGGGGGTTAGGCAGTGGCTTAGATAAGAGGTTTGGGGCATCAAGCGACTTGGTTAGCCACACCCCCTTCCCCCAGAATTAGTGGCGAAGTTACTTCCATATCTAGTGACGGGAATCTAAATACTGTCTTCTATCAAAGAACATGTAAGGAACGAAAGAACAAACAACACATTTTATAGTTTTGTACGTTTGTATGTTTCCCTGAAAAACGGCCCCCACCCTTCCAAAACGCGGGACTTCAGGTGACTTAACGATACCACTAGTGGATGGTGCAAGCAGCCTCAACACCCCTTTAACCATAACAAATACACAATGTAAGTATAAACATTTTACAATTATCACAATAGATTACAACAATTTTCTTACTTTACAGTCAATGTCTGGCCTCACAACTGTAAGTATAAACATTTCAGGCGAATCTGGTGCCTCAGAGTTCCAATAATTGCCTATTTCTATATTGAGGTCTTCGCTCTTCTGAGATGTTACGCAACGTTGACCGGAAGTTAGTTACCGACGTTTCGGAACAGCGTATACGTCCTATCTCAAGGGTAAAGGCTGATCCTTGAAGCTGGGGCCAATACGCTTTTCCGAAACTTCGGTAACTAATTTCCAACCAACCCTGCATAACATCTCAGAACAGCGAAGACCCAATTTGCACCGCGATGGAATCTTGAGTTCAAGCTTTCTTCTCTGCTGTGTCTAAGACCAAAGGCAATTATTATTCAGTTACCTTTCGTGTGTCGGACAATACATTTCTGAACAACACTCGCTATGTGTGACATTTGTTTAGAATTTTATCCACATCCCTTATTTACGTGTGTTATGTGATTCACAAAACAAATAACGATCTTCACCCTACACAAGTTTAACCGACTGGTCTTTGCGATGTTGAACTTAACCAGTTAAAGCCTACTGGTTACGTGATGCACCAACAGTTTAACATTCAACAACTGTACGCTCTGCCCACACTGTATTTATGTGTTTTGTATTTATCTGACAACAAACAGCGGCTTGTGCCATTTACAGCATAAACTGATTGGTTTTTATAACCGAGAAGAAAAGTGTTTACAGCGCGGTACGGACTGGGTCTTTGACTAAAGCAGTATACGCTCGTCTTTAAAGGGTTAATTCTCACAATGGGTCAGCATATGAATTTCCAATTATTTGTTACTTGAATACCATAGAAGAGCTTCATACTTAAACATTAAATTGGCTGCAGGTGTATCGGTGGCTATCGGAATTTCAGTCCGACATAACAGGGGGTCGTGGCTTACGACGGTCAGTTTGTTTAGAGAGACCTCATTGTGTAAACCCAACGACAGTCCGCTTTCTTCCGAATTCACCAGTGACTTCACTGCTTAGGTAAGTCTGGCATGAATAGTGACACAGGCAACTACAGTGGGAGATATTGAGCTGGGCATAATTAAAAAAAAAAGCAAGATATGAAATCGAGTAATACGGTGAGATTGGTAGCTCTGTTGTACTGTGAACTGTGTCGATGACCAGAAGGCTTGCATAAAAAATGTTTTAATAAAAATACCTATGTTAATCCTTTATCCAAAAATGTGTTCCGTTCATCTCGCTTCTCTGGTAGATATTTAGTGAATTACGCAGATGCAGCTGGAGAAGATACAGAAAGACACGTGCATGTTCTTTAGGGTGCCCGTTATGTGTGTCTGAATGTAACCAAAGGAGGAGAAGAATAAGAACAGAAACAATGGCGAATAGGCAGGAAGAGAAAGGTATGAAAAATATAGACAGAACCAAATAAATAACGAAATTAGGGAATAAATTACGATGGAAGTAATGAACAAAAAACAGAAAGGAACAATGAATTATAAAGAGGGAAGGAAAAAGAAAAAGGAAATAAAAGAACCAATTCTGAAATATAAAATATACAATAAATAATTTGCAAAACAGGGACAGAGAGAATGATAGAAACTGCGAGAAGGATACTGAATAAATTGAATACAATAAAATAGACGACAAAGAGAAAACGTCCGTCTTAGACAGGCAGATGAAAGATAGGAGGAAGTATACACAAATAACAAGAAATCATGTGACGGAACTAAGTAGATATATGAGCGAACTGTAATTGCGACAGTCGGACAGTGATCTATGGCGGAAGATCTTCTGCCCTTACCCGTGAATACCACCGACACTACCATAAGAAGCAGTACGTCAACAAATTCCAGGTTCCATTAGTGGACAAAGCTGTCTACCTCTTTGTGTGCTTTGGTATCAAAAAACGAAAAAAAAGTGAATCCATTCCTTTTTCAGAAAGTGCAGATGGACGACAGGTTTTATGGAGCAGTACGTGACAATTCTGTGTGGACACACAGTTTTATTTCTTGTAGGATGTGCTGTTTCTTCTGTCTGGATTCAGACAGTGTCTGATAGCCAAGCACAGTGAAAGGTTAACAAGTGACGATGCAGAAATTAAATGGTCTTCCTACACTTAGCGGCCAGCGCTTAAAATCAATAGGTCTTGGTTTCAGTGGCTGATATCAAGAATAACTCAACTGAGCTGCCTATCAGAAGGCCCTCAGAGACGACGATTTTAGCTGAAACTGTGTGAGGCCCTGACAAACCGGTCATGTCTCAGTTCGTGATGAGCACAAAGTCAAATTAATTTGTTAAAATTTCTGTTTGTCTTTTTCTGTAGACGTGGAAGAGTGCTGTATGTCTGTATTTTATGTGTCAGTCCCCATGGCGGGCGGTATAAGGCGTGGGTTTGTGGCCCATCACTTGTTTGGGTTGCGGGTTCGAATCCAGCCGGGGGCATGGGTGGCTGTCTGTGTGAATGTTGTGTGTTTTCAGGTAGAGGTATCTGCGACGGGCTATTACTCGTCCAGAGGAGTCCAAACGAGTGTGGTGTGTCTGAGTGTAATCGTGAAGCCTCGATAATGAGTAGGCCTTGGCCCACTAGGGGCTGTTGCGTCGTGGAAAAAGAAATGTTATGACACGTTAGCAGTTTGGTAGTACAACTGAATGAAGCAGCGTGGGCAGACTTATAGTGTCTTGTGGAGAAATGTGAGGCAAACAGAACTTCTGTCTTTCTTGACTGGAGGCTTCCGCCGCGGTGCAAATGAGATCTTCGATCTTCTGGGATGTTATGCAGCGTACACTGGTAGTTACCGACGTTTCGGTACCAAAAAATCGATAGCATCTCCAAGGGTCAAACAGTCCAAGAAGAATTCTTCTTCGATTGCTCGACGGTTGAAAACGGGACCCGATGGGTTGTACCGTACCGACGGTAACTAACTACCAAAGTACACCGAGTAACGTTTCAGAAAAGCGAAGATCTCAACTTTTGCCTTATTGGTAAGCTTAGTCAAATCTTAGTGGTCCCTGCTTTATCATGCGGGATGTTGTTTGGCCAAGTTATGATTATTAACTTTGTTGTCATTATGCAAAACAGCATGGGTTTCCCCTTGAATATAAAATCTCACTATTGTATCGTCTCGTGGGAAATTTTAAACAAGTTTCCACTTCCACGCCCCATTTTATAACATCCAACAGCACTTCTGAATATTAGCTTCACTAGACTTTCTTCACCCTGGTCTTTCTTACATCTGAGAGCGAAGTGCAGACGTTTGTGCATCTCGGTAAGGCAGAGAGAATTTGCTCTGTTTAGGCACTGCACATTGAATTTAAAAAAGTACAGGCTGCTCTAAAACTAAAGCTCTACCATTTAATTTGAGCGGTGCTGAGTTCGAACACTGGTCGACAATCGACTACACCGACAGTCGTTTTACGTGGTATTCCTCAGTCTCTCCTGGATTAGATTATTTTAGACAATGATTGCTCCCTTCCACAGCCTTTCCAATTTATTATTTACAAATAATTACAGCACTGGAAGATGTAAATTATGATTAGGAACTCCTCTAGGGCTGGGCAAGTGGATTGGTCACCTCTCGTATCGACAGTACTATTTCGTGGGTGTCGTCAAATGAAGTAAAAAAACTATTGAATTCCGAAAATACAAAATGTCAGAGAAGTAAACCAGAGGGTAAATGTGCGGGATACTTTCCTTTAAACCATCTTTATTATTTCCAGTTGAATCATACAAGAGATGAGAAATATTTATTAGTAAACACAAGGCTTGGCACTGGTATTGAGTAGCACATAGCTTATATTGCTCGATGTTGTTAGCACATAGCTTATATTGCTCGATGTTGTTGGTACAAATCTCGGACTCCCATAGACTGCTTTACCTTCAGCCCTCGTATTTCAAATGACGGTCCTGTGCTAGATACTGTGACAGACAGACAGACAGACAAAAATAGCCTTTCGAGTAAATAACAGATAACGACAGGACAAAAAGACGCTAACAAGAAACTCTAGTGCAATTTTTTCTCGTGACGTCACAGACAAACTGGTATCTACGGCGCCTTATTGTCGAGGTTTCTAGATCACACACATTTCAACACTCCTCACTCGGTACGACTCCTCTGGACGAGTGGTCGACCCGTCCCACAGACCTCTACCTTACAACACACAAAATTCACAAGAGACATGCAACCGTCGGGGTTCGCACCCGCAACCCCAGCAACCGAGCGGCCACCATGATCGTCCCTTTAGTGCAGTTATGGCAAATAATCATCATGAAATTACGGCAAATATATATATTATTTTTTTGCGCACCAGACAACAGTTGCAATGATCTGCTGCGCTGTACAATTCTTTGCAGCACCGCGTTATTGCGAGACCTAGGGTTCAGTACTATCGCGGTGACTACAAACAATACTGTCTTTTTGAGTATGATGCCGTGTAGTCTGGTAGTTACCGACATTTAGCAGAAATGCCCTGACTGTTTTTTTTCAGAGTAGAATTTTCTGATCTGAAAGCTGACACGTAACAATACACACGTCAGGCAGACTTTGTGGCCGACGACAGCATTCTTCAGCTCCATCCGCGTAAGTGCGGCATTCTGTAACAACACATTCGTTCGTCCAGGACTAATTGCACTGCCGATAACACTTACGGGCCAACTTCAGAGTTTTAAATGCCATGTTATTCACATCGTGCTTTGCTCTACGTTCCACGGCTTTTTAAAGAAAAACTGCACTATTTGCACTAAAATGAAACAGACCAAAAACACACTTTATATTACAAGCAAGCAGTATTTGAATTTCGTATTGGTCTTACGATGTGTTGTTTTTGTTGTTAATAAGCTCCCTGAAGATGGCGTCTTGCTGCCGGAACATGTAGAAGTTGGCACCATTTCGAAGTGAGTTTTGTTAATTGATTTGCTGTAATTTAAACAGTGCGTTTTGTTGTTTAAAAAGTACGGAATCAAAATTTGAGTCACGCGACTGAATTCTGCGATCAGCAGCCGTGTTCAGTACAGCCGACCTTACTAGAAAGAGAAGAGGAATTGAAACACAGGCATGTCCGGAGGACAGGAGCTGTATTTCTTTGTACGTAAACACATAATTTCATGAAACCTGTACGGAGGGTTTTATTTAAACAAATGTGCCTACCTGAATTTCCATTGTGGAACTCTACAATTCAGCGCCGCTCAGAAAGACGCATGTCTGTTAAAACGACACTGAACCAGTTACATCAACCACCCACCCACATTATGTTGAGATTTAAGCTTCTTTCTGTTGTGAGGGTTAAGATTGCCGACTTTCTGGACGCGCCATAGTGTGGTGTATAGATGGGCAGTGGCGTTTCGGGGAAAGCTATTTTCTCCATTTTGAAGGTTGAAGCATGAAACACGTTTTAAGAAAGCCTAGCTCCCACTTACCAATTTACACGGCATCACAATTCATAAGACCATAGTCTTAGGCTAAGCTGGGGAGCACATATTTTCCAAAAATCTAGGAGCCACACAAAATTCAGGGTGCCAGGAGAGAAAGATGAAGCAATTTGCATACTGACGACCCGCAAATGTTAGTCAGCACCGGTTACTTCAGTCCGCACGGTGACCCGGCACCGAGGACTCTTAATCCCAAATCTTAAGCATATTGTTTCTCCTTGGCCTCTTTCACGGTCGTTTTGCTTGACAAAGATCCACGGGTAGGTCTTCCTTATATTTCGATCGCACCTACATGAGCAGCACATCACATGTTGAGACCATATATATATCACTATCGTAACAAAACTATCTGACCTGTATAAGTCCCGAATTTAATTTACGTAATTATCACAAATCCGAACTTGCTTCACCACCGAACTATTTCCGAAAAGTTGCTTGTCAGATTTTAATTTATAAGGCTAAATGTTTGTGACTTTTAACGCCTTCACATTTTTGTTAGACATACATACACACACACACACACATATACACACATACACACACACATACATACATACATACATACATACATACACACATACACACACATACACACATACAGACACAGACAGACACACACATACACACATATACACACATACATACAGACACACAAACAAGTTTTCGGAAACTAAATCTGCTGCTGTCACCAAGAAAAAATGAAGAAATCCCCAATGTCGTGTCCACTGGATACAGCTAATGTTAATTCTAGGGCTACCAGCTGTCAAGATGTAGTCTGTCTTTGACATAAAACGAGCTGAATGAAGAGAAATGTGTCTTATGTATTTGTACCTTCTATTCTTCCTGTCAAGAACGCTAACAAATGAGCAAGCCGTAGGAAAAATCTCTTTCCTTTGAACTGAAAGCAAGTTAAATTTTCATTCAGTTTCTCTGCTTGAAAATTTTATCTGTTGCACGGACGGACGGACGGACGTTCAGTTACAGAGGATAACATTTTGCATGTGACAGGGCCTATAACTGCATGCTTGAAAGCCAGTGTCTGTGGAGAGCAGATACGTATTTACTGCAGAGATTTGCTTGCCTCTAAGATAGGTCTGGCTCCATTTGTGTTCCAATAACTCTACATATCTTTGACGTGAATCGAAAGTCACAGACATGCACACATAAAGAAACTCACGCATTACGTGTAAGACAGCCTACTTTAGATCAACACGAAACACGTCTGATTTTTCTGGGAAGTTTGGTTCAATTTCTTCTGTGTGAGAATTTTACATTTTACGTCACTGATCATGATATATTTTACGGACATCGTTAGGAACAATTCAATGCAAAATTATCATCATATTAAAATATTTTGGAAAGTTATGTTATTTAATTGCGTACGTTTATAGAAACGTATAGGTCAAAAATTTTATTTCTAAATTCAGGGCACGAGAGTCTGTTTATTCGTTGTTACGAAGTAACCTAATTTCACGCAGGATCACTTTTTCTAAGCAAAAAATATTTTAAATTAAGCAAACTTCATTCTTTAATGAACTATAAATTAACAACATTGCTGCCGCTCGAAATATGGTTTGAGAGATTTAATTCAATACACGCGTTTTGTATGTCGATATATTTACACTGTAAATACGTTGTTTCGACTCATTTGACCACTGCCTTTGTCACGTGACCCCTCACTTCGCGGGTAAGATAGGTAATTCTAGCTGTTCTTACTTTTACGTACTTTTACTATACAAATCAGGTACTTCCCTTTTGGGTTGTACTTCTTTAATTTTTTAAAAGCTTTTCTTTGTGATTCGTCCCGACTTTAGAGATAGAAGTGCGCTGGCTAACTCCCCCGAGCGCACTCATCCTAGATAATCTGACAGTGGTCCATCTACACAATAATTTACAAGTAAGTCCATTACCATCTTCACAGGCCCATGTTCTGAGAGGATACTCCCAGTTCCCTTCCTCTAGTCTACTTCTTCGGAATCCATTTTAATATTATTCTATCAGGCATGCCCACGTCTCAACCATCGTTATTAACCCCTCAGGTGTTACCACTGAACTGTGTAAAGACGGAATTTCTCAGATAGCTCAGTGTATTACGTACCCTACCCATCTAGTTATTCTTGCCTGTTTGTTACCGTACTCTGATATAAATATTGCGGTAGTCTGGCGTATGCCGAGTCGTATTTGTGTTCATTAAACCCTAACAAAGGAGCAGCATATTCATTACAAACTTTAGTGCTTACATAACAAATTGCACTGCATCTAAACACAGACGAAGGCAGTCCTCAGCTTTGCTGCCGTCATATGTTCAAATTTTGTACAGCCTAATGTGTTGTGGGTCTTTATATGGAAGGTAAGCGTGTTAAAGGGAGAAGATGGAGGTAAATTGAATATTGTGCATTTTCCTTGCAATACTTTTATATACATAATGTTTAACACCGAATTGTTGAACAAATTTTTTAGTTTTTAAGTACTGTGCCGACATGTTTCGTCCTTAGCTGTTGTCCACCTTCAAGGGGCTCGTTAGTGTGATTAGTCTGATTAAAATCGTAATTAAGATCATAGTATTAACAACACTTAAATCAGTCAAATATAATAATAATGCATTTGACTGATTAAAATGTTGAAAAATCTTAAAATTTATTTAATAAAATAAAAAACCTTAAAATCAGTTAAATACAATAACATTGTACTTAACTGATATTAATAACATTTTAATGTTAATTATGATTTTAATCCTACATGTAAAATTTCTGCCACACAAGCACAGGCATCAGCTGCAGACTTCTAAGAAACTAATGAGTTTCCTGAAGATGGAAAGAGCTGAGGCCGAAACATCTCGGAGCAATAATTAACATATAAATATATTGTGCAAAAATTTGGTGCTACATAAAATGTAGCTGGAAGAAAATATTTATGGTGAGAGATGACACCCTTAATTTTATAGCGCCTATCAGCCCTCCACAGCTGGACGTCACTCTGTGCAGCACAATGATTATTTAAGCTTGCTGGAATGTGAGGGTGTATTTGAAGATAATCGGATATCAGCGTTTCGAAGGATGATACTGTCGTCATCTTCAAGACTCGCTAACTGCTGAAAGGCTTCAAGTTTTCAAGCTTTCGCCGTGTTCTACACTACTTCCTTTTGGCTCTGTCACTTCCCCGCTCCAACTCAATCAGATATAAATACCCCACACAATCCATCCACTGACATACTTCATTCACCTGCCTATGAAGATGGAACAGACAGAGAGTTCCGAAACTTCGTCTATTAGAACTCAGACGCCGGGTTATTACCCAAAAATGAACACATTACATGCTGAAAGGATCTTTCTTCTAAAACGTGTTTACCCTTGAATCAAAGGACTAATATTCCTATGCATCGTTGGCTTCCTGTTACACCGTCACGCAGTTTCTTATCCCAAAAGAACAAAGCCCTCAGCCACGCATAAGCGAAAGTTCCCAAATTCCTACAAATAATCGGCAGAAATTCAGATTCTACATCACCACGTGAGTTTATAATCCACACCAACTTATAATAGCTGTTTGGGATGCAGTTCGAAGAGTATAATGAGCTTAGGAACAGCCAGTATGTGCAAAACTGCGGGTGCTGGAAGTTGAAGGAATTAATACCCATTGCAAACTTTACGCTTCATAGGCTTCAGAATTTATGATTAACAAACTTAATTCACGTGTGTTTCGTTTATCGATTATTTAGTTAAGCCTGCAGCGACGAAAATTAAGAAAATTTCTCTTCCCTATATCAAAATTATTTATCACATTTCTTGGAATTTGTGATACGTCTTAGAAGGATAGATCCTTCGCTGCTGACACATCTGTAAGACACAAATTTTGCTCCTTATAATCTATTATTATTATTATTATCATCATCATCATTTCCTTTATGCAGGGTATTTATACTTATATTCCTGAGACAAACTACGTCTCTAGTGAATACAGTGCTGCAGCTATTCTGTTGTTATTATTCATGGTGTTTATATAATTAGTTCCAGTGTTGAATCTATTTTACTTTTACATTAGTACTTATTATTATTATTATTATAGGACGTATTGGCCCTTTTTCCGGGGCATAGCATCCTCGTTGGCGGGTTTTGGAAAGGAAATGAATTTTTGTAACATAAGAATATCAGCGCCACCCTACCTCCAAACCATTCATAAATTTTAGCCTACTTACTCTGTTTATCGCTAAGAAATTCGTATTCTCCAACACAGTACTCATGTATTTCATGTTATTCTTACAATAAACGGCGATCATTTTCTTAACAGCAAACGTGCCACGTATTTATGATGGTGAAGCAAAGTGCTAACCTGAAGTGGAAAATGAATGATGGGAGGGGAAGCTTGCGCATGCGTGGAGAAGAGAAATGTACACAGGTTTTAATGGAGGAATGGAAGGAATTTAATGATTGGGCAGTATTAAGCGCAGACGGAAGAATGATATTAAAATAGATCTTGAAAAGATAGAATGTGTGGGAGGGCACTGAACAGATAGGAATAAGCTGCAGACTATTCGGAGGACGGTAACGGACATTGGCATTCCATAAAATGTGGAGAATTTGGGTAGCTGAAACAGTGTTAGATTTTCAGAAAAAATTCTTTGCCACATGGAATTAGTTAATTAGATACTGAATTTCTAGCCGCCAAGCAAATCAAGTGCCAAAAGCGATTGTTAACTTCGTCAGTGCTGCATCTTCAGAAGTAAATTTGGTGTTGGTTAAAATCGCTCAAAAATAAAAGAAACTTTAAATAAAGCATAATTAATTTTATAATCTACCGCCATAACTCTTCTTTATAAATGAGACAAACCGTGTTCCTTGTATGGTACTCGCTGAGGCCGAAGAAACAGTTGTTCTCATTGAGACAGGCTGACAAATTGAGTTTGGTCGGTACTCAAATGTAGAAAAAACTGCATATCAAGAATCAAGTATAACTGACTGTAAACGTACTCGAGGATCGAGTGTTATCGATTATAATTCGAAGATGAACGATTGCGGCGTGCTAAGAAGTGTAGACCGAGAAACATTATAGTCTACGTTAAGGTACTCTGCGTTTGTGTGTGAAGTATTTACGATTTAACGTCTAGGGAAAATAAGAGAGAAAATTTTGCGTAGTAGTTAGGTGCTGCTAATACCTCCCCTATTATTAATTGTAATTTAGATAAATTTCAGTATTCATAGGAGCTGTAAAATTAATCTGCCTATGTGAATAATTATTACTATTATTACGAAGTTCAGAACATTAGCTATTCTCACTTCTTGTGTACAAACTGACACATCAATGACATTATTTGTGTTAAGTCTGTTGTCTGTAAGATTGAAATGGACTGAAGTGATTCAGAGGCACAGCAAACCAACATGACATGGCGCTGGATTGTTCAATGCATTAATTTGTTTAGCAAAACCCATTTGTGTCCGTTAGTGAATGCATTTAAAGGGACGCAATGTGTTTCCAACAGATGGCAGCATTTGCTCTTAGACCTCACCTTGCTCTAGGATGACCTGTGGGGACACACAGTACACAACGTTCACCTGATTACAGTGCGCGCTTTGTTGTCTTGTTGGTATGAAGTGTCTGCATGTTCAACTGTCGCTGCTGATGATCCTATTGTTCACACACCGGGTGGTGTACCGACGGATATTAAACACTATTGGAGTTATTTTGTGCATAGGAAAACCGAAGCACTAGGAGAAAATCCAATCCAGATGTCGCCTCGTCAAACACCAAACACTCCTCGCCTGCCTTAGATGTGATCAAGAGAAGGTGCGATGAGGACGGCCTGCGGAATGACACGATGCTATATATAGAACCAGTACCTCTAAATGGTTCTACTTTTCAGAACCTTTGATTTTTAACGACAGTATTTCTACTATATCAGTTATATGGCGCCATATGAGATAGAGACAAGATTTTAAATGGCGCTGAACAGAGAAGGAAGTTGAAAGCGGAAGTTCTAGATTATTTACAGGCTCTATCGCAGCATTTGGTTCGTGAAACGAAAAATCGCAAGAATTTCATCATAAAACCTGCTGTTATTCGAACCTGGTACTTTCTCAATAAAATCTGGAGTGTTGTTGAGAGGCTAACCTGCTCTATGCATGTAATTTTTATTGGAATATAATGGTAATTCAATTTAAGAATAGGGTACAGAAGATTTGTACGGAAATTTTAAGGCCAATGGAGCGTCTGGGGAAAAAATGATGAAATAAGAAAGGAATACCCATCGGTCCGTGAAGTAAAGCTGATGAATTCCTACATAAGTATTATGTTTATTGATATAATTTTATTTAATTTTGTGTGAAACGTGTAACTGGCCTCGAGATATATTTTAGTTTAAATATTTTGTGTATGAACGTAAATATTAGCGTCATACGTCTAATTGTTAACATAGAAACATTATTACATACATGACACGTGTAATGCACGTGACCTACCTTTGCAGGAAATTTTCTACTTCTGTATCGAATGGTTAATTAATTTTCTTCAACCATAAGGAAAAAATCTTTTTGCACTTCCTCAGATTCGTTGTGTGAAGCTAGCACAATATTTCCTCAATAAATATTAAGCATTATTGATATTCCAATGCCTCTTACCAGAAACAGACTCAGAACCGTGAATTGTTAGGCTCCTACCTTACTCTAGAATATATTTCTTGAACCCGCGGCCCTCCAGGTTGTGTTATGCGGTAAGCGGCCACATTTGTAGGTCATGTACATACCACAGAATTTACACAGCATTTTAGGCGGTGACGTATACAACTTACTGTTATTTTAACACAGGTGGTCCGAGAAACAGACCTGTGTCTTAACAGTCTGGGCACCCCTGTTCTATAAAGTTAAAATTACGGCAGGTGGGAAGAAAGACGGTACACTGTTGACATCATATTTTGTAAAAATTTGTCACGCGATTTAGAGGTTGAAATGGGAATAACTAGAGATACACAGAAACTTTATGGCTTGCACTGCCTTCAAGAAACGAAGTAAAATAATGACATAAGTGGATAGGCCTATGTGTTACGCAGTGTTAGAGGGTATTAATTACAAGCAGGAGTCTCTGATATTTGTGAAGATTTAATAAATGAAGAATGAAAATTGAATTACCTGTAAATAAAGGTAAATGCGAAAGGAAGAAGGGTTATGTGAAAGAGGGGAAAAAGGAAATCAAAATACCCCTAGTTACTGAATGACTGAATTAGTAACAATTAGTTGAAGAATAAAAGACCAACTTGATGTCACTAGTTATTTTATTTCACTTCTTAAGTGCTCAACATGTTTCGGACATTAATATATCCATCATCAGGAGCTTGCGACTATTCTGTTGAATTGCCACATTGGTCGTATTGTTCTTGGTTCGATGTGTGTTGGAG
>Ga0123355_10005451_pt1 | contig 18639 bp, 15 predicted proteins | sample TergutEmb28metaG_3_FD_89872 | JGI IMG/M metagenome (GOLD analysis project Ga0123355, IMG submission 89872) | Embiratermes neotenicus P1 segment gut microbial communities from Petit-Saut dam, French Guiana - Emb289 P1 | ecosystem: Host-associated > Arthropoda: Insects > Digestive system > Gut ... | reverse complement strand
TACTTGTGAAACTAAATGTAGAACTGCTATGGCTAAAGCTGCATTTAACAAGAAGAGGGCTCTTTTTACTAGCACATTGGACTTGGAATTGAGGAAGAAGCTTGTGAAGTGCTACATTTGGAGCATAGCTTTATGTGGTGCTGAAACTTGGACACTTCAGGCAGTAGATCAGAAACACCTGGAAAGTTTTGAGATGTAGTGCGGGAGAAGGATGGAAAAGATCAGTTGGACCGATCATGTGAGAAATGAAGAAGTATTACTGAGAGTCAAGGAGCAGAGGAATATCCTACACAAAATAAGGAAATGGAAGGCTAACTGGATTGGTCACATTCTGCGTAGAAACTGCCTTCTACAACGGGCTATTGAAGGAAAGATAAAAGGAGGTATAGAAGTGACAAGAAGATGGGGAAGAAAACGGAGGAAGCTACTGGATGACCTTAAGGAAAGGAGAGGATACTCACATTTGAAAGAGGAAGCTCTAGATCGCACAATGTGGAGAGCTCGATTTGGAAGAGGCTTTGGACCTGTCGTAAGACAGACGACTAATTGAATGAATATCACTCTTAAAATGGCTGAAACATCACACTAAATGTATTTAAAAACTGTTTCTTTCAAGACATTTAAAACATAAGGCCCTCTATAACTGGAAACAGAGATGTATTGCCCAGACAACTGAAGGCATCACAACAATGTAGACAACAAATACAGCAATGCCTTACATTGGTACAAGAGACACCATTTTCATTCAAGACACAATATTTTAGATAAGGTGTATAATTAATGAGTCAAATATTTTACACGAAGATGCTGCATTTGACATTGGCCTCACATACTGGACTGTCCAATTAAGAAAATCACAATCATGTATAAGACAAAATGTTCTTAGAAAATATACTTCTGCTTTACACAACAATATTTCATCAATCATCTGTCTAAGAAGAGGCAAATTTAACTATTTAATTTTTCAATGGAATTTCTATAATAAAAATTTAACTTCTTTTAATTCATCAAATGACTGGGAGGAGATAAATCTAGTGTCTTCAATTCAACTGACTGTATAGGAGACAAATTCATATCTTTATAGTCTCTCTAAACAATTAATTCTAATTGACATTATCTTCAAATATTTCAGAAGTGCAAAACTTTCACTGAAAATATAAATTTTGCCAGTTTTAAAATTACTATAAGGGTTGCAACTATGAAAAGGGTGACTATTACACCTGCAATTGTAAGTGAAAGGTACCAGTTGTGGGGTGTCACACCTCCATAGGCAGGATGGCCAAGCAAAACACAGCCTCTCTCTCATCTAGCAGAAAGATGTCTCCCAGAACTAAAATACATATTTGTGACTTATTTATTGACACTTTCAGTTGGTTAAATAATAAGACAATTAGAGAATAATAAATTGGAAGGAATGGGGAAAGAAATAATGATGACTTGAAGATTTAAGCCTTCTGGAACATTATGTTGTGTCAAGTGAACAGCAGTTACTGACTTTGCAGATAGGCACAGTGACTTCATCCTTAGGGTCTAGTAGTAACTTTACCAGTCACATGGCATAATAATCCCAGAAGATTTCAACATTCACCATCATTATTATCACTATAAGGACCTCATATGTCATACTGTAATGACTTTGTTTGAGAACCTAGCTTGGCATGTGCTGCACTACAGCCTGGAGACGAAAGTTTGCTCAGTCCCTCACTGAGCAAACTTTGGTCTCAAGGCTGTGGTCTGGAAATTGGATCTCCAATATATGATGAAGGAGAACTAGAAACAGCAGCTGTAAGATAATGACACTCCATTTCACCTTACAGCTTATTTCATGGCTACCATATGAAAAAGATCTACCTACCAGACCAACCAGGAAACATGTGAAGATTCTTGATCTACACAGAGACAGAGAGGGGGGAGTCCAACAAGGGAAACAGATGCAGTGAGCTTGTAGGTCCCAACGGATTTATAAATTATGTTATGCCATTTTGTACATAAGTAATACAGAAGTCATTTAAAATATTGGCCTTACACAGCCAAACAGTACTATTAACTTGAATAATCAAAATTTTAATCATAAAGCAACCAAGCATAATTATGATAGATGTAAATACTGCTGCAAATGTGTAAAGATATACAGAATTATATAATTTATGTAGTCTGTTCAATGCATCATCTGAGGTGGCATGATATTCATTATTTCAAAATGAATGTCCAAAATAACAAAGAATAACAGTCTAAGCCTCCATTTCTCCATGTAATTCCCAGACCAACTGAGGCTTATGTCTCAGCAATAGACCACATTCCAGTTTCTTGCAGAGAAGAACAAAGGACTCGATGGCGTGCATCTGCTGATGCTCCTGGGCTTTCATCCTCCTTACCACCAACAGGTTATGTTTTCCTTTAAAGTACTACTTCAGCATGACCCTCAGCCACGTCACTCACATTTCACACATGCACGAGTTTTCCTACCCCACAACGTGGTTTGATTTTGTTTCCTAACCCCTCCCCTTTGCCTTTGTGGATAATATGGACTTCCTCTGGTCAACCAGTCCTGACTTTAAGACAACAGGAATTTAAAAGTTGAGCACTGAGAGGAACTGACATGGAAATTGAGTATCAGGAAATTATGTTTGGAAAAACTGGTCAGCTGGGACTTGCAGGTCTCCACAAAAGCTTAACAAAAGTAAAACTCTGAGGTAAATGTTGCTAATAATATTACTGGTTGTATGGGCATGCCTGAAAGGAAGATCTTGATGACATTTGTTCCAGTACAGAATATGGACCAGTGAATGAGTAGATAAAATACATAGTTGCATGACCTCCCAACAAACCAAAATTATCTGTATAAATAAGGAGATGACTGTGGTTGGTACGCCATGTCTAAGGAATTGACAAAATGCAAATTTCAAAGGGGCTAATGAGAGCCAAGGTGGAAGGTTGAAGAAGACCTCAGAAGATTACAAACAAAATGGCTACAAAGAAAGTGAACAGGGTTGCCAGATCTGTGGGGACAAACACAGTAGTGGTCAGTTCAATTGGACAGCAATGAATCAAGGAAAATGCCTATGGATGCCAGGACCCTAGACATGTTATAGCACGAAAGATGATGATGATGATGATTTGTATTTGTAGTAAGCTTTGGTATCATAAATGCATTTGGTTTCGTACCTGAATGAGAGCAACCAGTAAGTTCTGATTGGGAGAGTAAATCTAATTTGTGGCTGGGGTGATAAGGCTGCCCTTATTTGGTTAAGACTACCAACTGTGTCTCGAGTTATGGTAGTGACTGGCACATGAGAATCAGCATATACTCAGACATTTGTTGGTTGAAATGAATGTCTGACACTCTGGCTTAAACATCTGTATATTTGTAGCTCTTGCCATTACTTATTATACTTGTTATTGAAACTGAATGACTGCGCTGTACTATATTATCTGTATTGTTATCATTGGTCTTTCTTGTAGAATGACCTCTCTTACATCATCAGCAGACATCCCTTCCATCTGTGTGACACACCTTCATGGGGCAACAACAGAGTTCTCCCCAAAAGTACAGTGCAATCTGTAGAAGTGGAAACTGCTCGGCACAAAGTCTGGGTTAAACTGTGGATGGGCACATCTGGCAGGCAAAGGTGGAAGTTGTTGTTGAAGGCATTTTAGGACACATAAGGCATTCTCTTTCATCTCCTTGCCTACAAACACAACAATGAATGCATTTTGCACCTCAAAGAAGTAGACGGGATGGAGCAAACACAGATCCCTAATTTCTTCTCTATAGGAACTCAAAACAATGTGTATGATCAGGACAAATGTGTCAGTTACTGGTGACTTCTGGGAGGTGTCTTGGACACCCTGGATGTTGCTTACATAACACACCTCATTCTTCAAAGTTTTGCTAAAAACAAATTTGTCACTAATTTATTTCCTAACACTATACGCGATACAACTTTACTGAATAAACAGACATTTATTTCCATTCACTTATAAGGATGCTCCTTCCATATACACAGTGCTAAACTCAGATTTAGAATCCTACAGCTGTAAACATACTGGAGTAAAAAATTAATATTAATAGAATATGAGGATTTCAAGAGTTGATAGTATTAGGTACCACTTAATATTAAAATAAATAAAATATCTGTTTCATAAGAATATCAGCTTGTGACTAGAAATAATACCACACAAACAATGTGTCAAAAGTGCAACTCCACCTTTCTTTGGGACTGGACAGCAAACACTCCTTTCTCAGTTTTTATACTCCAGGAATAAGAATTTGTTATAAGATGAAGTGCTCACGGCAGTAACTGTGAACACCATCGTCCTCTGGGATGTAACACTTGAAGTATCACAAATAGGTATTAATGTTTCAGAGGAAAGGGCTGCCTCTATTTTCAGCATAGATACCCTGAAGATGGAGGCACAAAACACAACCAAACTACATGGTATCACATCCCAGATGATGATCATTTTAACAGCCTTCATTTGTCTCAACTGATGTATTCCTGAATCAACTAAAGATTTCATAAGAAATAACACTACCAGTTAAAATACCAGCTCTTCAATTCACATGTTAGTACCAGTCTGTCATTACGGAAGCCAAATAAATAAAGTGACCACAACCAAAGCCATTCTTAGAAAAAAAAGTTTTGCCAAGATATTTTAATTACTATACCAAAGACATGATCACTGAGAAAAGTAAACACAATGTTCATAAGAGACAACTAATAAACAGTAAAATTAACTACATCTGTAAATATTCAAAGACATTTATTGCAACACAGGGGATCCTAGATATATGTTGAGAGTATGTACCAGAAATATACACCCTATGTTGAAATAATGTATATGGGCAAACTTTTCCACATTAAGAATTTCATATAACGTATTTTACAATGCACTGGCTGATGCAGATGTTAAGCACTAGATGTGCACATCAGATGAAACAGAGTGGAACAGAGAAGAATCACACATTATGCTGGGAACAATGCTAGGACAATGAAGCCACAGAGTATGAAATGGACACTTTCCACACTAAGTGAATTATGTAAATGTGCTGGCAACTTCCCCATTTGGTTCCTGAATAAGCTGATGATATTGGTGTAGGAAAATGTATGCTGGGGACACTTACACTATGGACCCCATGTTATTTAGTGTCCTTTGTTTCCTTTGCAGCTAAATGTTCCCCAGATATCGCTATCAGAATGATGTCATAATAAGCTCTCGCAGGTTGGAGGATGTCCTCGATATTGCTTGCATACATGCATGAGAAACATACCATATAAAACTGCATGTACGTACAATATAGTCTTCCTAATGACAAACATAAGATGTTCAAAACATGTAGAAGACAAGAATTAAATTAAAACATTAATTTGAAAAGCGCATTTTGTTGGTTAACATTACATACTTGGTTTCCTAGTTAGCAAAGGATATACTTGATTTTGTTCTTTATGTGTGTGGCTTTGACATGGAACAGCAAGGATTACTACACTTACTTATTGTACAGGGTGTGACATCCAAATTCCACATGCTTCTCTCAATGTAAAAAGACATAACATAAAACATAAAAAATAAATCATTTCATATAATTAGAAAAATGGTAACAATAATCTGCTATCACATCCACATGATATGACAATACAAGACTGCTGTTACCTGGAATGTGGTACTGGCTAGTGTAGACGAAGTCTACGGCTGTTGCAAAGGAACTTACCATATCTCTCATATACCTTGATAATGCAGGCAGAAAGTTTCTCTGAAATGATGGTCCACTCGCACCACACTACACAGCATCACATTCTTCAGGACAGCAATCTTTACAGTCACTGCCATGAGAACCTCAAATCCCACATGAGAATACTTGGAATATTTTAAAACAAACAAACTTGGTATCACAATATATGCATCAACAAGATTTGATGTTTTCATGCCAAAGACTGTAATAATGATCATCTTCTGTGATCTGGTGCCATGCAGTTTGGTAGCATTTCAAAGGAGCCTGCTGTCTGTTTCCAGAACAGAAGCGTCACTGAGCAGCAGGTTCCTCCAAAACTTTGCTACCCACTTACAAAACTACACAGTGTTACATCCAACAATACCAAATTCTTGACAATTTTTCATACAAAAAAAAGCATTCCTTGATCAGACTTAAAGCTCATAACAGAAAAAAAACATTAAATATCTTGTCTGACTAGCACAGCACTTTTTGTGAGCATTAATCATCATAAGCGTTTCAAAAGTAAAAAATTACTGCCTTTAACTCATGAATATTCCCAAATCAGTAATGTTATGACTTTTAATTCATTCTGCATATAAAAACAGATACACTTTTATTGATTACAAGCAGAAAATAGGTATTATGCCACAAAATATAACACAGAGTAGACTAAAATTCCTTTAACCTGGCTACCGATAATCTGGAACTCCTGAGATTTCTGAACTTGAAAATTGTCCCAAGGCTGGACACGTTTGATCTGTAACCAAAATTTTGCCACTGAAAACTGATTCTGTGATTTTATCTTAGGTTATCTGGACTTATTCAGCCAATCAAGCTATTATAACGGCTTCAAAAGGTCTCAAGATGAGTAAACAAGGTTCTGTTGGCAAGAGGAAATACATAATATTGACTAGTCCTCAGAAACTTGAAAGAATTAGAAGGTTTGAAAGTGGCAAAAGCCAAAGTGTGATTATGGCTTCATACACCATTGGATCATCAACTATCTATGACATAAAGAAACGTAATGGCTGATTATGATCATTTATGGCATCAAGTTGAAGTGTGATGGGCCTTTTCAAGTTACCAGACATTGAAACATTCTAAATTTTGGCAAATGCACAAGGGACTGTTTAAGTGGTTTAAAGCAAAATATTCCAAAGGGAAAGCCGTGACCAGACCTGTGATAATTTAAACAACTGAGTCTTTTTATGATGCAATGAAAAGAACTGACATGTGCACATTCTGAGAGCTGGATGCAAGACTCAGGTGTTGTCTGATAATCTAGCACCTGCCCGGTCCCATGGGTGCTGTGTTGAAGGACATCTACTGTACTACTATTGCTATAAAAATGAGACAAATGTTTCTTCAAAAGCACATGAGAGTTCATAAATGCAGTGAGCTACTGAACTTGGAGTTGTATGCACCATCAACATAATTTGGTGCGTGGGCACTTTAACAGTTACTGCTGCACACAGATCGGTGTTTTTAAATATGCACTATGACCCTTACAACCAACCATTTTCACAGTTAACATAAAAAGATGCACACAAGCATGACCATGGATCAAATGCAGAACCCTCTGGATTAGAGTGTGGTGTCTTTGGCCCAAACCACCAGTTCAGCCTTAGTAACTCTAATATCATCAATTTTAGTATGATTCCAGTCAGGGAAGAACTGACACTTTCTACATTAGGAATGTCATTAGTGTGTTATAAGGTACAAGAACACTTGCCCTGTTAAGCTATATGTACATGAAAAGTTAGATTGAAAAGGACAGATACAGCAAACTCCACTGCACACACATTCCACCCCACAGTCATTTATTTTTCAATATACTGTAATTATGAAACCAAATGAGTGGACTGTATGACCTGCCCCCATTTGCAATTACCTTTAAAAGCCTATGCATGACCATGTTTCACCCACAGTGAATAAATCCATCTCTGATTGCATACAATGAACATTAAACTGTAGCAATAGAAACAAAAATGAGCCATTTGGCCATTTAAGGGGAGATGACCCCATGAAAACAGCGATGCAATGTGCACAGATAATAGGTCATAATCTGCCATTATTTGAGAAAAAACAATATTGAGCAGGAAAAATAGCACAAGATTCCCTGACATTTAAATTATATAATTATGTTGTACCTTTGCCATACTTAGGTGCAAGTAGGCCAGAACTACTCTTCACAGGGTCAATTTATCGACTACCACATGGGCTGGAACTGGCGAATCATGCTTTGATTCCCCGTATCATTAAGAGATTCCTTTATCCTCCCAAGCATCCAAATAAACTCCAGGTCCAAACCACCCAGCTTCCTATTCCGTGGGTTTTGGAGGCTCTTTGTTGGGGATACAGTGGGTATGGCATGAAGATGACCCCTCACCTCAATTTCATGCAGAGGTTATGATGCATGGAGATATACCACCACACCGCCATGCCTTCATAGCGTGGTGCTGCATAAAGTACACAGACAACTTCAACCATCCTCTTCCTGTGTCAATGTCATGCATATTTATACCTCATCTGTTCGCCTTTATTGCTTCCTTCAGTTTTTTTTACAATTAACATATAAAGTGTATTAGGCAATTCTGATTTTTCCATTACACATCACAACCCCCCCCCCCCCTCCCCCCACACATCAAATATCAGTCCCTGCCAATTAAAAAAACAGTAGGTTGAATGCATGAAAACAAACTTCAAAATGCACACATTGCCAAGACTGAACAGCCTACAAGCCTCTAATGTTCTAACAAATGAACTTCTCTCCCTTCACAGTCAATAATTCAGGCATGACTGCTATGTCATGTTGAAGATTTTACATAGCTACACACTCAACAGTAAAGTATTCATACAAACTATGTTGATTTAATTTCTGATGATATTAAAATGTATTATTATGAAAAAATATCAATACTCTGGTAAATTATCTTTGGATTATTTAACATAAGAAAAACTTAGCAATATTTTTCTGATTGGTTAAAAACACATCACCTCCCTACCCCTGACAGATCTGATACTATGCAAAACCAATCCCTAAGATCAAACTCTTCACGACTTGATTACATTTACAACGAACACATTCTTCAAGCACCATATAACTCTTTTTTTAAAGAATGAAATTAGCATTCCATACATGTACCCAAACCACTATTACACTTCTTTTATTCTTTCAATTTAAATTCTACGAACAGGTCCAAAAAATGTTCACAGAAACATGTAATATAAGTGTATTCAGATTCAGTACAAAGGAAAATTGAACGAACTAAGTATATTTGAGATACATCATGAAAGGAATAATGGTGATTTGCAATATTTCATCCAAATGTGTGAGATTTGAGGTCTTCACAGCAGTGTCACTGAAAATTTGAGTCTTCAGGAATGCTTCCGAGGAACGTCGGTAATAATTTACCAGTGACTTCAAGTAACATCACAGAAGACTTGAACTTTCTTTCAACCAACTTTCTATGTATATTCAATAACTGAAGATGATGAGAAATGGCAGCATTAGCTACAGTTGTGGCAGAATCACTTGTGATGAGAACAGGCATAATGGGTGACTGAAATGGCTCAATGATATACATATAACTGTCAACAGTACTACACCAATTTGAGTGGTGGATAAACAGCTACTGCACACATGGCACCACAGATTCATGCACAGTCTATAATTTCCAGACATTTTCACAGACCTTTTGAGAGTTGTCCCTAGGAACAGAAACACATTATGTACACAGAATCGGTTTAAAATATGTTACAATCACTTGTCACGTAGTCATACTGCCAGTTACTGGCTACAGTCTACTGCTCATCTAACACAATTATGCTACAGTACACAGACCATACCTTACTTTACTAGTATTGGTAAGACTACTCTTATGTCTTGAACCAGGCTGTGAAGTTTCTAGATAAATGTAATTTGTTCCTTTTTGGGTAATTCCCCGGCGTCTGAGTTCTAATTGCCTAAGTTCTAAGGCAATTAGAACTCAGACGCCGGGGAATTACCCAAAAAGGAACAAATTACATTTAGAACAAGGCGAAAGCTTAAAAACTAGATTCCTAAATAAAGAATTTTTAAGATCCAGTGACTACATGAAATACAGGATGACACAAAAGCAGCACTACAATTTTTACTGACAGCAAGAGTAAACATAAAAGGTGTCATTCTTTGCTTTGCAAGGCTATTAGTTTATGAGTAAATAGTGTCGTGCCCTTGACCAGTACCAAAAAAGATGTAAACCATATTTCTGCTATGGTTATCACAAGTTTTAACAATTTTTAAAACATTAGGATAGGGTGGTAGTCTTAAACTGTAATGTTATTTTTGTGTAATCCTGTATATGTCTGTGGTGTTACTCCAACATGATATATACCATGCCCATATGACAGCAGCCAGAATGCACATACACATTACAAGAACACAGCAAGGTGATGAAAACTCTTACATCATTTCACACCCAATGGTTGAGGACATTTATGCAACCCAGTTCTTTCATACTTACATTACACAACTAGTACTACAGGTATCACGGTACAGCCGAACCTCCACTTAACACTGCTCATCATAACATTTTTTCTCATGTAATACTCAATTTCATTCATTCACTCACTCATTTAAAGCCAACAATTTCAAGAACAAATTTCCTCCATTAATGAAATCCTTAATTTAGTGACAAACCCACTGCACCCCAAAGAAGTCCTTAATTTGGTGACAAACCCACTGCACCCCAAAGAAGTCCTTAATTTAGTGACAAACCCACTGCACCCCAAAGAAGTCCTTAATTTAGTGACAAACCCACTGCACCCCAAAGAAATCTTAAATGAGAGTTCCCCTGTGTTAAATTCTGTATCAGTCTGTTACTTTATGAGATTATCACTGCAGTAACTACTCTGGAATATCATGTCATTTAATTTCGTAAATGGGAACCAATGATGTGGAGGTGCCTTCTGGCCCCATTTTCATGGTAAGAATACTAAGTTGCTCATACAGGTACAGGAAAAAAGAGAAGTGGTACCTTATTAAGTCCACTAGTTCCTATTGTTCACTCATAGCCCTGGTTCTGGTCTCTCCTTTCCTACAGCCACACAATTTTTCTCTTTGTTACTTATTCTGGTGGTTGCTCACAAGCAGGGAGAAACGTAGGCTGAGGGTGTTTGAGAATAGGGGCCCAAGATGGATGAGGTAACAGGGGAGTGGAGAAGACTACATAGTGAGGAGCTTCATGATCTGTACTCCTCACCAAATATTATTTGGGTGATCAAATCAAGAAGAATGAGATGGGTGGGGCATATAGCATGTATGGGGGAAAGGAGAGGTGTATACAGGGTTTTGGTAGGGAAACCTGAGGCAAACAGACCACTTGGAAAACTCAGGCATAGATGGGAGGATATTATTAAAATTGATCTTCAAATGTGGGGAATTTGACTAGCTGAGAACCTGTTAGCTTCTCAAGGATGACTCAGCTTCATGGAGTTAGTTTGTTTGTTTGTCAGTTACTCTGGTACCCTGAAGAAAAAAAGTAGCAGGAGGTTCCTCCAAATTGCTGGTTCCCATCTATCAAATGTCAAAGCATCATATCTCAGTCAATCACAATTTTGAAAGTTGTTTTAAGCTCTTTATAAATAGCATTCTTTTTTTTTTGTTATATTATAAGAGTATGTAAATAAAGATCAGTATCACAAAGGTGCTCCACAATCCCTGCTATATGTAATGCAGCCTGCTGAACTTCCCTAAACATTACAAATTTTTCTTGATTTAAAAGGAAGTCACTACAAACCATATCCAAAAATGATATTATTATCCTTTGCAAGTGTTACACACAAAGGCTGGGTTAATCTGTAAATTAATATCATCAGAGTTGGTGACAAAACACCCCACCTGTCATGCAGCCAAAACTCACATTTACTTCAGAATAACCATATCTTTTATGCCCTATTGAGACTGAAAATCATATCTGTACTTAAATACTATTACATTACTTAAGTCAACATTTTGCACTGTAACATGATAATCATACTCCAGTAAAATACAGGGGGATCCCAGGGCATACACAGCGGTGTTGCTACTTATCAGACAACTACTCTGAGACTGATGAATATAGCAAAATATACAACCCTTTTCTAGGTTGTCTGGTGCATGAACTCAAGTGTACAGCAGACCCTCTTCATTCATGGATTTGTGCACTGCAATTTAGACTATTCATGGCAGAATACTGTGGCAACCCTAATGCACTGTAATGCAGGTCCGTAGCTCATTTGCAATAGTAGTGGCATAGTAGAAGACAGAAGGATACATCTACCCATCTGTCTTACCCAGCTGCTGCATAGATAATGTTCGATATGTATTGTACTTTGTACCTTTCAAACTTTATAGTATTGTTGTCTTTGTCTTTCAATTATGTCACAAAAGGGTGACGTATGTACTGATGAAATGTGTAAGGATAAAAGAAATGGAAAGTATTGACCCTTTTGGAGAAAGAGGAGATGCTGGACAGTTAGAAAGGAGAATAAGTCCTGCTGCAGTTGGGTGCTGTTACAGTGTAAACACAATGATTTGTTTCATGAAGGAAAATAAAGATCAGGGGTAGCTCCTTCATCAAGTGCAAAAGTTACGAAAGCTGTCATGACCCATTCCTCAAAAAGGTAGGAGGTGCTTTGTGTGTGTGTGTGTGTGTGTGTGTGTGTGTGGCTGGGAGACGACATACAGAAATGATTTTCAGTCTGTGGTGCGGAAGAAGGCCATGTGAGTGAAGGATGAACTGCAAACTGTACCTAAGTCCAAGAATCAAGCATCACAGTCATCCTTGTACTCAAAGAATCCCAGGGTTTTGACAGGATCTTTGTCTTGAACATCCAAATACCAAAGTTGAGTATCTTTGCAACAAAACACCCTCACTCCCACTGCCAATTGACCAGGGAGTCATCATAACATTCAAGAGTGCTGACACTTGCTGCATCTTCAGCAGTATCTTGGATGCAAGAGAGAAGCAGACCTTTGTTTCAGTCAGTAAATGCTGAAAGTCCTACAGCATAGCTGACTGCACAGTAAATACACAGAGTTTCTGGATGAACTAAGTCCATGAATGTGAATGGGTGCTGGAAAAAGCTTTGACATGAAGCAGTTTCAGAAATTTGGTGGCTATCAAGAAAAGATAAGGAACATGCTTGCATTAGTGAGTGAATTTTTTGGAAAGTATTCTGAGATTTGGAGGCTGACATCCAGAAGTTCAAGACTCTCAATGCTGCTGAGTTAACTGTGCAGGACCTTGAATGGCTGAATGTGCTCAGTGAACCAGAAGATGAAGATTCTGACACTGCTGTGGAGTGGATTCGGCTGACTACCAGTGCTCTGCAGTAAGGCCTCCAGATAATGGATGACTTAGTTATCATCTACTTCAAGCCAACCATTTCACAGATAAGTGCCTGCAATTTAAACAAGAGATACAGGCTATAAAGGCACCATTAAGGGAGGTACATGATGACATACAGAGGAGGGCAAAGTAACTGAAGATCATCGTTTTCTTGCATAAGTTTTCTCTCTCTCCATCTGCAATGTAGTCTACACTGCTTCACCAACTTGACAACTTTCAGCCAGGAACAGTGACATCACTCCAATAAACAATAAAACAATTTTTATGTTTCATAATAATTAATTTGCATATTACCACATTGTTTGTGCCTGATTCTACCGACTCCATTTCACCTGTGACATTTCAAGCATCATGACCTCAAAATCTGTGGGATTTTTAAGGATGTAAACTCCATGAACAGCAAGAGTTTCTGGTACTGCAACCTGATTCTTTGACTTCTGTTTACATGACATGCTTCATGGATTCAATTCTCAGTGTTGACACTTACTCCCCAAATGTAACTTCCTTGCGTAAACCACATAATTTATAATGTATATACAGCACATATGTACACTGAGTGTGTCCAAAAGACAATGCAGTAAAGTTCATTTTGAAGTAATTATGAAGAAATGACCAGATTGTCTGTAATCATTATAAAATAATTAATTTTTATTTACAAAATAATAGGCATGTACAAGAAAGATACTTTCCTTTTCAGATAAGAATTTGGAAAAATTTTGAGTACCAAGATATTACACTGTAACTAGGCAGTTCTGGTCACAGATTGAAGTCAGCCTATGTACAACTTGTATGTCAGTATGGCTGATATTGGGATCAGTGCAGAGAAAGCAGCAGTCTAAACAGAAAGAGAGTGAGAGGCAGATTTGTTGACAATAGACAATTCTGATGGATTGGATAGCCATAGGTGATTGTGAAAACCAGTCCCCAGAGTTTCTAATCCTGTTGAAAGGCATTCTAATCACAGAAGTAACATTGTGATGAAGTACATACCGTACATTACTATTAAACAAGACAGGCAATGCATGTATAACATAACATTGTGGCATGTTCATGTAACCAGTGCTGCCAAGGAAACATAATGTGTTCTTGTGTACTAATGAGTTATGTATGCCACCATCACCAATGAAATATTGAAAGCACTATAATGGCATTTTACCAACCACATCAGAGCCCTAACCAAGTGTTTTAACTCAAGGTTATCAGTCATGGGAACCCCTTAGTTTGCCAGCTTGCACATACTTGCACTGATGAGGGTTGACCCAGGTTACCTGAAGCACAAGCTAAGTGTGAATGCGGTCAGCAGGCCAGTCGAGGCTGCCTGTAAAATGGTGACCAAATTGACACAACGTACCATGCCCAGCACTGTTTAGCTCAGCACTTTCTGGCTACCATGACCGAGGTTTTTCTGTGACTTTTCCTCAGCTGCAAAGTAAATGCAAGGATACAATGCGAAGACAGGGCATCGCTCACCCTCCCCATCTTCTACCAGGCATGGCAGCTGCATTGCAGTGTCTACACCATCAATGACTTCCATCTTGTGACTATGCCACTATTGGTTCAAAACCCCAACAGCCATCAATGACTTCCATCTTGTGACTATGCCACTATTGGTTCAAAACCCCAACAGCCACACAAAGTATGACCTCCACCACCTCCAAAAAAAAGTTATGTTATTCTTGAGCACTAGTCTTTAGTATGCCCAAGTCGAGGTCTTCAACCAAGACAGGGAATCGTTAGTATAAGCACAATCCACAGTTATATTATAAGATGTGTGTTATTGTGGCCAGCGATACAGTCAAATGCATGAATGGCTGAACAGATCAAGGGATGTCTCTGCCTTTAGTCAGTTTGTTTGTTGGTTAGTGGTCTGGCATTATTCTTGGACTGTCTGACCATAGAAGATGGACTGGTTGGCTGTCCCAACATTTTGGTAACTATCTACCACTGCCTAACATCCCAGAAGAATGAAGATCTAGTAATTATAATATTAACAACCACAATAAACTCCAATCTAACATTTCAGGTGTATAAAGTTGTTTGTCCCAAAACATAATTTGAAAATGTGTGATTTAGAACTGTGTCAATAAGAGATGACATGCTTCTAGAAGTTTCTGACAATAATGATAAATGGCAATAAAAAACATAAGATGACAAACATATCTGGGGTTGTATAACATTCTTTCAGCTGAAAACATTTCTCTTATCACAATTTCAGCCTGGAAGCTAAATCATAAAACTGCATCATTCTGGAGGGCAAAATATTTAGCAAAATTTTTTTTTCATCTCTCATATAACAAGTAACAACCAAAATATCATAGCATTTCTTACTTCTACATGTGTGCTACATGCACATGTCATTTTAATTTACTCATCATAACAACATTGGGTCAAGACTTCAGATTATCAAAGCAAACAAACCACTACATTTATTTTCATACAAGAAAACATACAGCATAATTCCTTTAATCCACCACCCATGGGCACACACAGGTGCCCGATTATCAAACATTCTCGATTATCTGACAGAACATATACTGACGTATGTTGTTATAGGTAATTTCTTGTTACTACTTCTGTGCTTCGGCTGCACAACTTATCAGAAGAATATTCCACTTGGATATCTCCTTCAGCTGCTGTTTCTATAAAATTTTTCAGCCAGACCTTAGAGAATGTGCACAAGACAGTTACTTTCATTACACTGTAAAAAGACTAGGCCTGTTCAATTATCATATGCCCAATCATGGGTTTTTCTTCTGAATATATTGCTGTAATCCACTTATAAACTACACCATTCAACTGTGCTAATTTAAGTTGTTTAAGTGTCTGTTGCAAGAAAGCCCTTCAAACTTCCAGTTGATGCCATTAACAATCATAACTGGTCCTTCTGTTTCTTCATATGGTTGATAACCAACAGTCAATGCTGTATTAAGCCATAACCACACTCTAGCTTTCTCATTTTCGAGACCCCTAACTATTTAAGTTACATGTTTCCTCTTGCTAGCAGTATTGCATGTACTCACATTTTGAGCTTTTGAAGCCAAAAGAATGGCTCTGTGGACTCCATAAAGTCCAGGTAACCCAAGCTAAAGTCACAGAATCAACATGTGTATCAGCAGTTACCAACGTCGGAATTTCCAGTCCTGGGACTACTTTCTTCAAGTACCAAATTATCAGGAATGCTGGATTAAAGGAATTTACTGTATTTGTAATTGGTCATTTTTTAAGTGATTTGTTTAAAAGAACTGCAGGCAATCTCATTCAGCCAGTAGTATGAGCCAGAATGCTGAGTATTGCCATGTGACAATGGATGGCCATTCCCTCATGCAAATTACTCATTAATGCACAAATGTCATTCAAACATGCTGACAAAACAATGTTTATAAAAATATCATCACACAATATTCATATAATGTTTCCGTTTTTCAGATGCAGATAAAAGTACGAATGAAATAGTCAACTTTGATCTAAGCTAGTATGAAATGACACCACATGCTGTAATTCTTGGTCATCATGTACTGAAGCAGCAAATGAAAACTCACATGGAAATTATTCACGATGTTCAGGTCTTTTCATAGTGTCATAACTGTCGGGTACATCATCATCTTCATCATCACCATCATCTAACAATGGCTCGGCATTGAGCAGCAGGTTATCTCGAGATGGTGCTGGACCTTGGCTCAAAATGTTTTTAGCAGAGCTACGTTTCTTGCGTCTTGTAAATACACGGGCTAGCTGGGCAAATTTTTTACGTGACACTGGAACAATTAAAAACAACATTATTAAGGAAATATAATGACTAATGTCCATTTGAAAAGCACAGTGTAATGAAATGATACACACATGCATGCACATGAACACAGGGGTTGTTATGCATAAAGTGTTCCAAACTTCTGGATGTTATTCCCTCTATCATTCATTCATTTAGTAGTCTGTCTTACGACAGGTCCAAAGCCTCTTCCAAATCGAACTCTCCACATAATGCGATCCCCTCAATCATATTAGGTAAAAAAAAATACTGTATCCACATATGCCTTATTACTGACCATTACATCATAATGAACATATGAATTTTTCAAGATACTGTATGATATCAGCTATTACATCACTCTCTTGTTACTTCAACCTGTGGCAAACGCTACTCCCTTGTACCTTGTACTGGTTTTGGTCAACAGGCCTGGCCTGTGAAGTCGCTAGGTATAATGCTGCTTGATTACTTCTTGTGCAAGCACATGAGAGGAACTGTCTACCAGCAAATATCACAGGCAAGAAAACAACTCTTGCAGTGAATGATGGAGTGCACTGACCACACACAAAATGATTAAATTATCAGAAAAATAATAGATTACCTCTGACAGGTGCAGAACTGTGCGTACAGAATGGTGGAGGTTATTTTAAACAACAATCAGTGTACCGTAACTGAAAATTGACATTCTTTGATATTAACTAAACAAAACTGACGCTTTTTTTCTTCCACGCTGAAATATAACTACATTAACTAACAAAACTAAAAGTGATGTCTCTCTTTTGTGTTATTCACTGAACCATAATTTTTTTTTTTTGCTATTGTACCTGCAGTATGGCGAGACTTCACTGATGCCTGTGTTGTGTGGTGTTATAGTACACATGCTGTACAGCAAGGTGAAGCTTAATGGGTATCATTCTTTTACGGTGTTATCTGACACACTATGTTCTTTGTATCTGTGGGAAGAGTATGCTAAAACATATGTATTGTGAAACTTAGAGTTATAGCAAACTACTTAAATTTAAATACTCATATTGAGGTAATGGCTGATAATCTGGTAGCACTTTTTACTTAAAATAACTTATATAATAACACTGTGAAGTTGGACACATCTAATGCAGAAGAAACTCCGTGTGTGTGTGTGTCATCATTTAAACTGCTCCTAGACATACAAAGTTGTAAACAAGTTGTTTTACACACTTATCTTAAAGCTTATTTTTAAAAGCTATATTGATTACTCATTTCTATTATCACACAATTTTCTACATGACACTTAGAATCCCAAAGTACAATATGAATTGGCACTGTATGTTATGCATAGTGTGCTGCACAGACTTGTCTGAAGGTGACAAAACATGCAGCACAAGTTGATTCTAATAAAGATTATGATTTTGTTGCCAGAAGAGAATGTTTTATACATATATATATATATATATATATAAGATTTCCTATTGCTCAGAATTAAAATTTTTAGTTATGAATATCACTGACAACCTGCAATGGCATACCCACGTATGCTCATTGTGTGCAAGTCTGAATAAGATTTACTACATTATTAAATCTTTAAAGGATGTTACGAGTTTCCAAATTATACAAATGATTTGTTATGCTTGCTTTCAATCGCAAATGAGATATGGAGGAGAGGTAGGGATAGTGAAGTGGGGGAGAGGTAGGGATAGTGAAGTGGGGGAGAGGTAGGGATAGTGAAGTGGGGGAGAGGTAGGGATAGTGAAGTGGAGGAGAGGTAGGAATAGTGAAATGGAGGAGAGGTAGGGATAGTGAAGTAGAGGAGAGGTAGGGATAGTGAAGTG
>Ga0123355_10005450_pt1 | contig 18639 bp, 7 predicted proteins | sample TergutEmb28metaG_3_FD_89872 | JGI IMG/M metagenome (GOLD analysis project Ga0123355, IMG submission 89872) | Embiratermes neotenicus P1 segment gut microbial communities from Petit-Saut dam, French Guiana - Emb289 P1 | ecosystem: Host-associated > Arthropoda: Insects > Digestive system > Gut ... | reverse complement strand
TTTAGCCAAAATACTACTTAAATGGTTTTGTAGTACAAGTTTTTAAGTTTATATGGCGAAGTTACAAATGTTCTCTGTGTGAGCCTTTTGTCACACGACAGGTATCAATACGATAGTCTAATTTTGTCCAAACAGACCTCGTCAACACTTGGAACAGCTGTTGTGATGCATAAACAACCAGTTTCTTGAAATTTCTTGCCCCAATCGTAGATAGACTGCCTTGTAGGCGGAGGTTTGCCATATCGTCTTAAGGAATGACGCTGTACAAGAGTAACGGAGTTCATCTTCGCTAATTCCAGAACAGAAAAACCCTTCTGTACCACAGTAGCAGCCATTTTGCTTCAGTTATGTCAAGGGCGCTGACGTAGTGCTGATGTCACGAAAGAAAGCCTGGGAAAAATTTTTCATCTTTCTTCTACGCTACTACGCAAATTATGTGTCCACTACTTTAACGGTTTTGATACTACATAACGTTGAAAAATGTCCATTTCTTTTATAGTAACCTGGTATATAGAAGAGGATAACGTACGTGGTTGGTAACTCTCCTTAAGTCTCCGAAAAATCAAACGGTCGCATTCTTTGTTCTTGTCTGCTTATTGTTTATTTGTATTGCTATTTTCTGCAGTAATAACGTCTGGTTGTAGACGTGTTCACATAACTTAAATGTGAGCGGCCTTTAAAATTAATCACTCAGCCTACAGCAAATTGAGAACTTCTGAACTGATATTTGTGGACGTTGATATTGAAGGATTTTACGGGGAATTATTCAGCCTTTTAAATTTTGATTACAATCCTAAATTTACTTTTTTTCATGTTTTGCTGACCGTGCATCTCAGTATAATCCTAGCAATTGACCAACTTAATGTACAAATTCTTGTTTTATAACAAGTTTATTATATTCCTCTACATGTTTCGAGCATTGTTGTGCTTATCATCAAGAGGTCGAAATTGTATTATACAGCATCTGGTATCGTCACACTCTGTAGGTGGCCGTCCGGTGCGCACGGCAGGTATCAATACGATAGTCTAATTTTGTTCAAACAGACCTCGTCAACACTTGCAACAGCTGTTGTGATGCATAAACAACCACCTACAGAGTATGACGATACCAGATGCTGTATAATACAATTTCGACCTCTTGATGATAAGCACAACAGTGCTCGAAACATGTAGAGGAATATAATAAACTTGTTATAAAACAAGAATTTGTTCATTAAGTTGGTCAATTGCTAAGATCTAAATTTACTCTTTGCTTGAAGTAGGTATATGTGTTTCTGCGGAAATCTGGAGCGTATATTGATCTTCTAATCATGTTACGCCGAAAACAAAACAAAAGAACCTCGATTGTATCTTTCATTGCATTGAAAAAACCGGAGGCTTCAATTTTCTCATGTACTGATCTGTTAAAATACCACTTTGAGACTTCACGCTTTACTCTTTCGACACACACACACACACACACACAATCTTTTTGCCATATCGCAGCACTAGCGCTGCGGTCTAGCCTAATAGATTACAAAGTTTTCGCCAGGAGACACAGAAACTTCCCGTGTGATTCGTTGGGAAAGCGGGAAGACACATTTACTCTACGTTGCCTGAATTATTTAGTTTGACATTATTTATAACAATGCGTCGAAAGTTGGCATTCGTGAACTGAAAATCGAGAAGCAGTATCAACAACGTTAACGTGTGATTTCAAATGCGCCTTGCGAAGCTGATAAAATGTTATACATTTGATCGACTATGAAATAATTTAAGTAGTCTATTTGACAAATTTACAACGCCATCTTTGTCCCGTGGTACGGAGATCCTTATTTTCTTCATAAATCTTAAACACGGGGAAAATTTTCTTAGTTGTGGAACCCACAGTTTATTATCTGTTATGATAACAACCTCCCACAAAACCTACCCTTAACTAATTTATTCCAGGAAAAATATTCACATTTTATTTCTTCGGATACGTTTTAATAGTCTCCTTGCTTCACTGTGTCTTCTGCATCCGGTATATTAACCAACAATCTTTAGGGACATCTATTGTTCCAGTGTGTGCTACGTGCACCACCCATCTTATTGGTTTGAATTTAATCACAGCAGATTTTGTATATCGTAGTCATCTCAGTGACTAGGCTACGGATTGACTACCGAGGATCGCGGTTCGATTCCCCAGCAGGACAAGAGATTACCATATCTTCAAAATTTTCACTGTGGTTCTTGGGCCCACGCGACCTTCTAAGCAGTGGATATTGACGGCTTTCTGTCCGGGGATAAAGCGGCCGGACCGTAAAGCGGGCCACACCCTCATTTAATGCTGAGGTTAAGGATGCGTATAGCTATACCTACACTTTCCCACGTGCCTTCATGGCCTGCACAAGGATAACTTTACACGCACCGTCAGTTAGTACATTAATATAATTTATTAAGAAAGTAGAACAAGTTAGAATGGAATCAACATAATTAGTTACACATGGACAGTTGCTGTTTAACGACCTGTAGTTGACCATGAAGAAAAGGAAGAGAAACGAAAGAATTGGTGGTTTCAGGGAAGAAAGGAAGTGTGGAAATGTGCAAAAGAGGGGGAAATATATAGACAAAGAATTGTCAATTGTATGAAGAAAACAAAAGAATCATAGACAGACCTGCGCCCATAAAGTTTTGTTGCTGAATTAGTATGACAGTACTGCAGCATTGTACATACAAATTACTGTACTGGGGAAGCCCAGACATAGCACCTGCTGGCAGGACAACAGGCCTTGCAGGTCTCAGCGGGAACCTGTCTCCCATTACAAAGTGGCGCCACCAACAAGTTACGGACGATACTGTTCTAACTACTGCATTAATATAAACGTCAATTGGAGACACTATTCAGTGCTACAAAAACCCCATTCAGAGTAGAAGATCCCCAAAACATTTGAACTGGGAACCTCTACGGTGCAAGGCAGGATGTTTAGCCACTATAACACAGCGTCACATTACGGCAGGAGTTCTTAAAATTTTGTGGCATGGCGTCTTTGAGAGTTGGGTGAAACCTACGGACCCATTCTCAGAAAAACGTATTTACGTGCATAAAATAAAACAAAATACACTGATGTAGAATTTATATCTGTGTATTACAAAGGAATCCAGTTATGCTCAAATATAGTTTTCAAAATATTAAAAAATAAAAAGTATGTAATGTTGTAATGTATGTGCTTATTTATTAATCCATTAAATCAGTAACAAGATAATAAGTAAATAAAACAAGTAGGAAATTTGAAATTAAATTAACTTTCTCTGAAAAATTATTTCGCTGCGAAGTCAGATTTGTTTTGATTTCCCTTTCTTAGGCTATAATAATTTTATATAGTGAGATTTATTGAAGTTAATAAACATTTTTTGGAGTCTAAAGGCCATAAATTGCCTTATTTCCTTTATTAATTATTGAGTGAAAAGCTAAGTTTCAGTTAGAGCTTAGTGAAAATGAAGTTGTATTTTTTTTTTCCATCCAAGTTCACGGACCCCAGGTAAAGAACGGCTGCATTACAGTAAGTGCGATTGCTACGCAACGTCTTGCTGCCAACTCGGGAGTAGCGGGAGTTCACTCTTTTGCAATAAGTATGAGGCTTCAGGTTCTCACAGCGCTGCCTCTGAAAATTACTTACATTTTACTTACATCATTTTAGACAGGGTCTGTTAAGACCTGCAATACGTAATTGGATTTGCGTCGTTTCCAATGTCGGAATTTGATTTCGTCGTTACCGTAATGGTTAGTTACATCGTAACTCTCTGTAACAAACCACTTGGGTGGGTGAATCACGGTTGGTCGTAGGGAATGAAATGTTTGAGTATGAATCGGATTGAACCGACTCTACATCAGGTTGTTCTAACAGGAATTCTAGTGACGAGTACTAATTTAGACCTTACACTATCTGTCGTAGGAGAGATATTTTGTTTTTTGTTTCATTCCACCACGTAAGTTGATGAACCGTTCATAATCTTGGCTTGGTCACCCTTTGTTCTAGACTGATGCCGGGACAAATTATGCATCGACCGCCCGTTTGCTAATGTTCACATGCTCAGTGTTTTGATGCTTTTCCCTTTCCCTGCATCGTCATGTAACTTCTGCAGTATAAATGGCACAACTGTATAATACAAGTGTCGCGACTTTCTAAGACAATTTCTTTATTCAGAACAATATGTCCTATTTTATTTCACCGTACAAAACCCGAGCAGTCGATAAAATGGTAAGCTGAGGATCAGATTTTGGGCTTTTTAGGTGTAGTTAGACTTTGAAATATGTTTCTGCAAGTTTGCTTACTTATGGTGTTTAGCGTAGCTACGGGCTGGACGGTTCGGGGTTTGAAACCCGGTTGTGGGCAAGGTATTTTCTCGAAAACCGCCCAGACCGTTCTGGGCCTTCACACGCTTCTACTCAGTGGGTACCGGGCTTCCCTCCAGGGTAAAAAGTGGCAAAGGCTTGAAGTTAATCACTCACCTCCATCTAGTGTCGAGGTTAAGAGCGAGTTGAAGAGTGTGTCTGCTCCCCCATAAGGCTTCATGACGTGGAGAGAGGCACTTTTAAATTTTACGTACAGGGTAATGTGTACTAGGTAACGTATTCCCTATAACACGCAATGAAGGCCGGGGGGGGGGGGTAAAGGTATAGCTTTACTCATTCTTAATCTCGACGCTAGATGAGGGTGGGTGGACAACACCAAGCCTCGGCCGCATTGCCTCCGTGGAAAGAACCCAGACACCCCTTATACAGGTGGTTGGGTGGACCCCTGGTCTGGACGGGTTTGTAGAAGAGCAAATCTCCTGCCCCTACCGGGGTTAGAACCCCGAGACGTGCATACAGCCTGTAATGAGTCGCTACACCGTGTATGCTATCAAAGGGTAGGATATTCTGCGCTATATTACTGCGCCTAACTTGCGAAGTTTCGGATAAATCTGATCCTTCCATCTTTAGGGCAGAGGAGAAGACTATATTTTACGAGTACTTCGCATAGGAAATAATAGTCGATAGGTTCAAGACATCTTTATCGAAGCCCACTCTGCGACATAATCTTCAAACTACAGAACGTATTTCCCCAAGAAGTCATAATGTTTTAATCCCGTCCTCTGTTATTTGAAATGACCGTTGATCGCGATATTTCTCTTCAAAACTCCGTATGCGTTTCTTCATCTGACACAAGCTTATCCTACCAATTTTATTACATTACTGCTGAGAGTACTAAGTGATCTGTATAACTGATCAAGTCCATCCCTTCCTAATATTCTTACTTCGTCTTTCTTAGACAGAAATGTGTTCAGGAGCATTTGTTTCACAAAACTTTTAATTTTTGTTCTCAAGTTAAACTGAAAAAATCAAGTTCGCCTTCATACAAAACGGTTCATAAATTTATCTGAAATAAATAAACCAATCTTCCTGTCTGCCTGTTTGTACTTCCATCTCTCTCTCTCTCTCTCTCTCTCTCTCTCTCTCTATGCGTCCGTTTATATTTCCGTCCTGTCCGTTTGTCTTCTCTCTGTCTACCCACCCTTGCACCCACCTACGAGCACGCCCGTCTGATTGTCTGTCAGTCTATCTGTGTATGTCCTTCTGTCAATGTAACCTACTCGAATCTGTTGTATCTACCTATCACACCAAATATATTTCTAGTGTTTTGAGAAGTGGACTGTTTGTTAGTTTTTGAGCCGAATAAATACAAACTTCATGACGTATTGCTGCTCCTAACTTTTCCACAGTCGCAAATTAAGTTTGGCAAACTGCCGGCCACATTTATCGAAAGTAGAAGTGGCTTGGCTCCAGGCTGTGGGAGTGTCCTCTAGCTTCATCTCGCCCGCAGTAATCCATCACTGTGCCAACGTCCAAGGTCCAACTATTGTCACTCTCAGAAGCCATACATTACCAGACAGACATGACAGGCGCTGAGGTGGCAGGCATTTGAAACAATTGACTTGTTGTTAGGATATTTTAAGACGGCTGCGGTTGATCTAATGGCTAGAGTGCAAGCTCCCATATAGCCCATCCTGTAGGCTGGAAACTCCTCCTCTTCCCCGGCCTTTTGTTCGAGTTCTCTATTCTTCATTATTAAGGTCTATTAATGATTAAGTTATAAGGTAATTTAGGATATACAGAACTATATTTTGGTTGTTGTATGTCTGTGTGGAACTCTGTCTGTTAGGTTCGGTGAAGAACGTAGGCTAATGGTGTTTAAGAACGGGGTGCTGAGGAAGATATTTCGGACGAAGAAGGAGGAAGTACAAGGTGGTTCAAATATGACCGGGACTGATGTCGCCAGATTTACACACAAACAGTCCCGGTCATATTTGAACCACCTTGTAATAGTATGATGGAGAAAAATTCCTAGTGAGAAGTTTCGTGGTTTGTACTTCTCACCAGATATTAGAGTGATGCGTACTGGGTTTTGGTTGGGAAACCTGAAGTAAAGGCACCACTTGCAAATCCTGGATGTAGAAGGGAAGGCGTTGACAGGATTCAACTGGTTCAGGGCAGGGGCAAATGAATGTACTAATGAACCTTCGGATTTCCCCAACCTCCCCCCTCAAAAAAGGGAGCCGGAGGGGGGGGGGGGCGGAATTTTGTTAGCTACTCAAGAAGGACTATGCTACCAGAGGTTAGTGAAATTGTAACGTACTTATATCGCAGGCTGCGTGATTTTCAGTAAGTGCATAAAATGAGTACACAGTGGCGAGGTCTTATCTGCCAATCTCTCTGACAGTCCGCGTGTTTCTCCTTTGAAACTACTTAGATTATTTCAGTGAAATGTGCTGGTTGGGGGGTCAACACAGAAAGCTCTCCGACAAACTTAGTTCTTGACTCAGCCGTTCCACCATAACGTGCTTTAAGTGAAGAGCAAATCCTACTTCACATGATTTAAAAAAAAAAGCGTTCAAGAAATCAGGGTAAAAGGTAAAGGTAAAGTGATCCCGTTAAAAGCCCGGTATGGCCCAGAGGGTGGGTAGAGGTATAGCTGCCACTGCCACCGGGTGACACCACTGCCACCGGGTGAAGTCCACTGCCACCGGGTGACAACCCAATTGCAGTTAATAAATATTATTATTATTATTACTCTTCCATGACCGCGGCGCTAGAAGGATGTGAGTGGTCAGCAGCACGCCCCGGCCGCACGTTGCCCCCGGGAAAGACCCGGTACCCATTTTACAGGAAAGAAATCAGGATATGCCATAAATATATAGACAGCGTTAAGATCTATATTTTTTATTTGACAACTGTTTCTCTGTTTTGCATATTAACGTGACGCAAATAATAATGTGTAACTCTCTTCACTAAGATCTCTCCAGCCATGGGATACCTATAGTAAAGTGATGTTTCGGTATCGTACTATAAATTGTTTCATATAACGCTGATATTCGGATGGCTGGCTGAAATGTAACATTAGAGATTAACGATGTTCAATTTAGAGCGTCACTTTTTTTCGACATTCGCCGCTTGCGGTTCTGCAAACCTCACTGGTATTTTGTTAATTTATTATGGATACAAAGCTGATCACATTAATTTGCACTCTCAGTCATAACGCGCATTGCTTGCATGTAAAAATATTACTAACAAAGGTTTTATTATCTATATATGTGAATTTTTTAACGACCTTGCAGTAGCTCAGACTGTGTAGATCAAATTTGGGGTGATTACTGGAGTTACAAAGATGTGGAAAGAAACTGCCATGCCCTAATTCGATATATTGCCTCGAAATTTATATGGGGGGAGTGAGGAAAATATCGAAAACCTTAGAGAGGATGGCCAGTTTTCGGTTCGAGGTTTTAAATTCGTACCTCTCAGGGAACAAGCAGGCATGTAAAATTTGTACAACTTGTTGAGATTAGATATTGTGTTATGTATCACTGTTTTGCGCGATAAGATGTTAAGAAGTGAAGTCCAGTTGGTTCTTCGTGTAAAATAAAGTGTTGTTTTTGACAAATGCTTGGCATAATAAAGTTTGCGAGACAACTTTGATATAGATTAGACAAAACCAAATTTAATCAAAATTTTTACTCGTTTCGAAGGAAGAGCATTCGGATGAAGAAGGAAGAACTCTGAATTACTTTTGTGTACGCATTGTTTCATTTTTGCAAACGGGAATTAAACTTTAATCCGTTGGAACACTTTGAGCTTTGCTACATTTGTTGCGTCGCGATTGCTGGAAGGATCAAGGGAGGAATATCCTTGGTGCTCTTCAAAAGGGGGATGCAATATGTACAAACAAGCTACCCCTCGTTTGAGCCGCCCCTCTGGGTCAATTGAAGGACCGACCCTGATGAACGCCGGACCCCCCGCGATGCCATCACATGGTCCCAGTCATGATCAATCTTGTATTCATATTATTGTTAATTTAGTTTCGCTTCTTCCACACGTGGCTGCAGCCATTTTCCTCTGCATTACACACTCAAGCTGATATACTCTCTGTATATAGTTCTCACTGCGTTTTGTAGTCTACCTTCCGTTTCCCACACATGCTTTCTATCCTTCAGTTGTTTTTCTGTCACTCAAGCACCTCCATCGAAGGGTTGAGAATTGTAAGAGGACAGTCCTTCATATTTTACATTTGCATGTTAAACATATTAAGGTTTATAATCTTGCTCGATTGTACCGTGCTCCCCGAATGTAATGCTAAACACAATTTAGGAAAGTTAGCTAACGAGTGTAACGCTGGTGGCAGAACTCGAATTTTCAAAACTACCATTACCAAAACCCTCCACTGGATATGATCTTATACAGTTATAAATGTATATTACCTTCCGACCAATTGTCTCTTTAATGTGTGACCGAAGTGTAAACTCTCACCTCCTTCTCCCCCCTCCCCCTGCCCCCATTTCCCAAGAGCTGTCCCTTTCAAAATTCAGTATTCATTAGAAAACTTGAATAACTCAGTGAAATGGAGTCGTATATGAAAAGCTAACAGTCATTGAAGGAATCAAGAAATGTCTCGCCCCGTATGAATTGTGGAGTTTACATTCGTTCTGCACCAGAGCCCCACCAGTGGGCCTATCTGGAACTAGGTGAATCTAGTACGAAGTCTCACACCTTACACCTTGAAGACCCTTCTAATATTGTTCTTCCTTTCACGCCTAGATTTCTGAAGTGACTACATTTTGTATTCATGTTCATATCTGTCATGCTGGTTATACGTGTTCCTTCCAAGTTACGCTCGTTGATTTCGTCTCGCGAGTTGAAGTACACATTACGACAATCCTCATTATGTAATTTTCTTCGCCTGCTATTACTTCTTGTCCCTTTGGTCCAAACTTACTTGTCATCACCCTATGCTTAATGGTCCTTAATATATGCTCTTCCCTCACGGTGAGAGACCAAGTTCACATCCTTTAAGAAACAACAAGTTTGCGACGCATTAGTTCTCCATACTAGAATGGGAGTCTTATATTCATTGGACCGTGCATTATTGTAATAGTTGAAAACAAAAGACCAACTTGATGTCACTTGCTATTTTTTATTTCACTTCTTATGCGCTCAACATGTTTCGGACATTAATATACCCATCATCAGGAGCTTACGACTATTCTGTTGAATTACCACATTGGTCGTATGTTCTTGGTTCGATGTGTGTTGGTGTTTCGGTGTGGTTGGGTTGGCTTGGTATCCGTGTTGCAGGCTGAAGCATCACTGAGTGGTGCTTCAGCCTGCAACACGGATACCAAGAAGTGAAATAAAAATAGCAAATAACATCAAGTTGTTCTTTTGTTTTCAACTAGAATAGGAGTATTTTTTATTTCTGTGAAAAATCAATTAATATTTAATTTTTCTTGTTACAGAACATAATGGTATTGATTTAAATCTGAAATAATTCGAATTGTTCTAATGTAACAGTTTTCTTTATATATTTTTTGTTATAGAAAATATTTCATCTTACACTTATTACAGTTTCAAATTGACATCTTACGAGATGGTTTGCTCTGTAGGTCATACGGACCCATACCTTTTGCTATATGTTAATTTTGGGTACTGCGGCTCATTGTAAAATCTGTGGCGGTTTTATACACCACAATCAAATACGGTCAGAGAGGTTTCTTGCAGAACACCACTGCTACAAATTCAGTTAAAAAATACTGAGTACTGTAGCATAAGAACACGAGGATGGACAAGACTCTTATTGCGTATTCACTTTTGCAGTTTTATGTGTAAGGAGAACGCCGAGACATTAATCAAGGGAGAGTACGCGTGGTTCTTAAATGCTTTCAGTAATTGTATTTAATTATTTGTTTGAATAAAAATGGAGACATCACCACCCATGAAGAAGAACGCCTGTGCTCTCTTGACGCTGAAAATGAGGAAGTTTTTTATGTATCCCTTGATTTTAATAAGCGCAAACAGCAGAAAAGCCTCATTAACACTTTATCTACTGTTGTGGAGCGGATTTAAAATATATGTCTGTCAGGAATACGGCTTTCATTTGTAAGTTTTTTTTTTCTCTCTCTCTCCCAAATGTGCTCCTTGTGATTATAGTCTTGTTGTCCTCTCAATTTATGTCCGGTCTGGGCGGTCTTTGATTCTCTGGCCAGCGCTGCGAAAGGTATTTAACATATTGAAGCTCCTATTGGTCATTCTGCACGCGTCGGAAATACGGGCGAGAACCCTCGTCTTTTAATTAATGACTTCAGACGGGGAGTAATTTAAATGGAAAAGAAGAGAAAAAATCAGGTGCGGAAACGGTATTGGACTGTCAGACGGAAGTCGGAAGCCGTGATTTAAATCCTATATTGTCCCCCACTTGAAATACCAAACACCCCTTTCCCCATTGCCCCAGACGCTGTATGTAAAGCGCGTGCTGACCAAGCGACAGGGTGCGATCTTCTTTAGTTCACCCCAACTGACCGGGCGTCACTTAAGCCTCTTTATCGTCCGTTTTAATTACCAAATACTACCGCTAGAGCACGTGCGTACCGCTTTCAATAAATCTTGTTTCCTTTGTGATTTACTAAAATGAAGAAAAATTCAGAGTCATAATGAGAGACCTGAGCTGAATACTAAAGAGATGACAGGGGTATCTGAGCGTACAATTCATGTGTACAGACCATCAAGCACCGAATAACTTTTTACACAACTAGTATTTAAAATAAGACCAAGGTATCGAGTCCTTGGTGACGGTTATTCTATTACTCAAGAAATCTTTTCATATAGAATCTGTTGGTCAGTTGCTGTCTTTATAAAATGCTACTATTTTACTTTGTCCTGAGTTGGTTCGATCAAGTTCACATTTTCATAACCTGCTTCCTTGAAATAGTTGTAACCCTGTAAACCCGAGTGGTAATTATATATACCGTTTGCTGTAATATTTTACACTCCTGCCTGTTGTTTACGTAATGAAGTAATGTATTTCATATGACTCTAGCATTCATAACTGATTCTTGCGCTCAACGCAATTAACTGACTGGTATTTGTGATGGAGATGGAGTTTGCTCTCTGTGAGGTACGAAATGAAATGTTACGAGTGTTTTTGATGGATATGAGTGTCGGTCTGAATGGCCAGAGGTCGGTGACCTGGCGGTTGAATGAATGGATTGGATTGATAAGCTTGAACCCGTAGACACGGAAGACCATTTGTAATGAAAAATGCCAATGCGGGTGAGGCGAGTCCCGAATCCATCACCGCCCTGCTTACTCCGGAAGAACTCGCTTTCTGAGATTCTTAGAAGGCTTAAAATCTTGGCCGATAGTCTGGAGATGCAGTTTCAGCCGATAAACGACCCGTCGTGACCGGCAAAAAGTGAGATGGTTAAAAACCAGGTGAAATTACAAGTATTAGCCGTTGAAATTTGCGCCGATTAAGCTACAGCGCTGTGGCCCAAGAGGCCACCAGGGATTTCAAAATAGTTAAGGCACCAAACTGAAAATGAGTATCAAGTGGGGTCCTGGAACATCTACACAAGTGGGCATTCTCGTGAAAGTGTGCAACGCTGTTTTCCGCACACGGTAATTCCCGACAGTATGGAAATATGCTCGCGTGATATCCAAGCTGAAACCAGGAAAGGACTCCAAAGTTCCTCTGTTCTGTCAACAGAACAGTGTGCTGGACATGACTGATAAGTGAAGTAACCGACTGCGGACGGATTACTGCGTAAAGAGCAGTTTGGTTTTCGACTTAGACCGAGCACGACGCTGCAGCTGTCCCTTCTCGTTGAACGAGTCAACAGGAACTTTGACGAGAAGAGTCTAACAGGAGCGGTTTTCTTAGATGTTGCTAACAATTCTCAGCTGCCGAATTTACCGAGTACAAAACGCGTCCTCCTGCCTCCAAACACAGAAATACAAACGTTATTCCATTCAACTCCATCGGCTCATTATGATATGCATGGTGGTGTGGCCAAGGGTGGACTAACATTCTCGTCCTGTCCAGCCTGTACGTGAACATGAACATGTCGAGTTGGCTCTCTTGGCGAAACACATAGTCACTTCCATTCAGCCAACGCTGCTCGTCATCTGCCTAAAGACATGGGAAACTTTTTCGATCAGTGGCCACGGGGCTTTAGGATCGCCGTAGATATTTCGAAGATACTGGGGTGTTTTTCATTAAGCCTGCAAGACGCAATACCACGGGTCGATACAGCTCACTGTCGTGGAGTAACGTGTATATTCTACTAACCTGATGGATGCATATACACGTAAATCAGGTCGAAAGAATGGCAGATCAGAGACTGGAAATGCTACTTCTGTCCATAATACAAGAAGTGGCCTGGCCATCAGAAACGGTGCTCTGCTCCATAAATACCTCATAGGTCTTATGATGGCTAGGTTTGCCCTCTCTCCACCCAGACGTGAAATCCGTTAGCGTAAGCACAATCGCCACCTAGTTATAAAGTGTCCCTGCCGCAGCTCAGCGGTAACTTTCGTGCGCACAGTGTCTAAATGGGTTTTTAGGTCTGTTGCTGAATACGTTCATCTGTAAGAGACTGTTTCATGGCTCAGGTGGTGAATATCCTGCCTGTCACCGCGAAGGGTCGGGTTCGATTTCGGGTCAGTTAGTGTGAGATTGTGATGGAAAAAGTGGCAGTGGGTTAGTTTTTCCTTCTGGTTTATCGATTTTCCCCTCTCACTATTATTTCGTCAGTGGTCCAGCTCTTCATCTTAATCCTCCTATTTTCAGGGAAGTTTGGGAGCCTCCTCTTTCAAACTTCATAGTGAACGGGAGAGGAAATTCCCTTTACGTTATTGCATTCTGGATGTTTTCCGCCTAGCGGAAGGACGAACAGGTACAGACTACGAAAATTCAGAGCAGTAAATTATCTGTTTTCCGCCCCCTATGTACTAAATGTAGTAACTTCATTACACCCCTGTTCATTCTTTTACTTTTTTTTTTCGTCTCTTCCTTCTCCTCATCCTCCTCCTCTTCCTGCTTTCCTCCGCTTTAGGCTGTAAATGTTTAAAATCATCAAACTGTCTGTGCTTAGGTAGTTTCGACTTGCGATATTTTCAAACTAGACGTTAAATTGAGTTCTGGGTTGTTAGGCCACGCAGACTGGTAAATAGTTAACTGACATCTCGAAGGATCCTTGTGCCTTCGAAACGTCGGTAACTGTTTACAGGTCGGCACAACGTAAGATTCCAGACTTCAGTCTTAAACAACATCGCTGTGAGGAACTGAAATCTCGCAAAACTTGTGTTTATTTTAGGTCTAATTTTTTCTCCATATTTTACTGCCACTTTTAATCACTCTGCAAATATTGATCGACAGTGGAAGGAAATTTCATGTCGTTATCGACAGTTCGTTTTGTTGTAGCCTGTATTATAGTTGGGTATTTTGAATTGACGTGGCGCGCGATCTGCCCTCAGACAAGCGTTCCGGATTATTAGTTCTTCCCCTTATGAATTTACAACTACCAGCCGTCTGAATTGTTGACCCGTCAAATCCTGTAGATCAATCAGTCAGTCCATCAAGGTAATCCTATACCCACCCCCATACTACAACTTTTTAACATCCCCCATTACAATGATTTAATTTCTAAGCGTGGCGCATGTCCAGTCGCGTGCCTTTTACAGCCATAAAACCACATTTTCTTTTATTTGAGTGAAATAAAAAGGGTGTTTTATCTCATGTGGTAAGATTTGGTGTGTTGGGTTTGAACCCAAATAACCACCCTTACTTCAATTGTGTAATTGCATTTATTGTGGCGTGAGGTGTGCAAGAAACGTAAATTTTCATTTTGAAGCCTCACGTAGGACCGTGAGATGGTATGAATATCACAAACCTTAAAATAAAGATTATTAAATAAAGAAAATAAAGCAAAGAAGAGAGTTTTGAAAAACCAGGGGAAATCGGAAATGAAAATGGTCATGAATAAAGTAACACAGAAGGAAGCGACAAGTTAAAGCAAATACCAACAAGTTAAAGAAGTAGTAAAAGAAGACCAAAATGTACGAATAAAAAGAGAAGAGCGAAAAAAGAACGAAATCAGTTAAAAGTCACAGAAAGAAAAGAGAAAGAAGCAGGAAGAGAGAAGCAACACAGGAATTTTAGAGGCAAAGAAAGAAAATAAAGAGCAGAGAAGACCGAGAGAATGGACGAGAAAATAAAGCGAGTACGGAGACAGAAAGTAAGGAAGTGATCGTATGGTTTCACGGTCGTTCTGTGGCTTATCACCCTTATCAGCTACGCTACTTCACCGCAGCTACTGTTAAAAGCCCTGGAAGGAAGATGCTTCATATAAAACAATATAATTTATGATGAGCACGTGGCGTGACCAGGTGAGGGCATGACGTCACAGTCAGCTGTCGAGTGAGATATAATCTCTTTCCCACGAGATCGCGTATAATGGTCAGCAACACCAAGGCAACAGCTGGCTGCCTGGAGATCGCCTGGCCTCGCATTCCAGAACGCTTCCTCAATTTTATCACTTGAATGTAGCTGTTGATTACCAATACTGGTAACCGCGAATCTTAAGCGCTCTCTGTAGACTTAGGTTGCATGTAAGGTTCCGGACTCGACGTTTTCAGGTTTCCTCCATTTTCTTGTGTAAATATGGCCTTACGCTGCGAATAAACCAATCCTTCGAGACTCGCTATTTCCCTTGCCAGTATCCGTTGCGATTTTCAAAACAAGCATAATTGTAGGGTATTCAAGTCGATCTTTAGTTACAAGAGGAAGAAAAAATATAATTTTTTCGCTTCCTTCAATTTTAAAGCACATGCAATATCTTCCCTGTACACGCAGTAAATGGTAGTATATCTCCACTCATTCTTAACCTCGGCGCCAGATGGGGCGGGTCTCTTACGTTTATCTTATGTTTATTAGACCGTGCATCATTGTGATAGTTGAAGAATAAAAAACCAACTTGATGTCACTTGCTATTTTATTTCACTTCTTATGTGATCAACATGTTTCGGACATTAATATATTCATCATCAGGAGCTTGCGACTATTCTGTTGAATTACCACATTGGTCGTATTGTTCTTGTTTCGATGTGCCTGTAACACGGATACCACTCCAACCCAACCACACCGAAACTCCAACACACATCGAAACAAGAACAATACGACCAATGTGGTAATTCAACAGAATAGTCGCAAGCTCCAGATGATGAATATATTAATGTCCGAAACATGTTGAGCACATAAGAAGTGAAATAAAATAGCAAGTGACATCAAGTTGGTCTATTATTTTTCAACTCTTACGTTTAGTTAAGTTGCATCGTAAGCGGATTGACTGTTATATTTTAAATTACAAAGTACGCTATAAGGTGATTGGCAAATGTATTAATTTCCTCTCCTCGATCTCTGAAATGTAGCTGTTACCACGATTTGGAAGAGGCTTTGGACCTGTCGTAAGACAGACTACTAAATGAAATGAACCATGAGAAGAAAATGAATTTTCTCAGGTCTCTTTTTAGTAAGGGATTATGTGATATAGCCTAACTTCAAGAAGGTTACCTGACAAGGAAATTTATCTTTCAAAATCACCTTCTGTTTTCAAGATTTTAGGCTTCAGCCGCTATGTAGATGAGATTTTCGCTCTTCTGGGTTGTGTTAGCTTCGCGTGTTGGTAGTTATTTAACTACTTTTGGGACACCTTGTCGGTCCCATCTTCAATGATCTACAATAAATTTGAGGCATTTATGGAATTTCATGAGTGCTAGTTACGTATACCGTATCTTGGACGCTACTGGTATGTGTTTGTGTAACGGAGAGAGTGGATTTATGCAAAATAAAGATTGTTTGTAGAATGTGGATTTGCAGCAGGTGGATTAACCGGAAAGATTGCTCGGTGCTTAGGTGGTGAGACCGCGGAAAGTAGGAAGGAAGGAGGGAAGGAAGGAAGGAAGGAAGGAAGAAAGAAAGGAAGGAAGGAAGGAAGGAATGAAGGGAGGAAGGAAGGAGGGAATGAATGAATGAATGAATTTGGACCGCTGTTTCCTTTGTCTCATCCTTACGACCTTGCCCCAAACTTATGGTCTGCCTCTCTAAGGGAAGAACATAAGTAAGGGAGACAGGAAGAACATTGCTAAGAGTGCGTTCGAAATTGATACAGGGAGAGTGTAGAAGGAATGGAGAAAATTGCTTAATTAAGATGTTTACATAGTTTATCAAAGAGTTCACACTATGACCGTCTTCACATAGCACTGAATGGATGGGTGGTAGTGAACGGTGAATTGAGGCGGCCTGTTTATGGCACTGAAGGGATCAGAAGACACCTCGGCGTGTCTGTCACGAAAGATGTTGCGACTTCCAGAGTAGAAAAGAGCCGCACTCCCCACTCGACTGTGACGTTAGGTGAGCCATCTTATTCACTACTTGTAACACCTTAATCAGTTAAGTTGACATACCTACTTAAGGTTATCCAAACCGTAGTTGCTTTCCCAGTATTACAGAAGTAGTTTATGGCTACCACATGTCTGGTCGGGCAGAGTTCTGTTTTGTGTGTTATTAAAGCTGTGTCCGTGAAAAGGGAAGAAAAATCTTGGGCCTAAAGAACAAAGGAAAAAGAAAGCGAGGATGAACGACTGAAGGAAACATTCGTTTAGGGAAGGTACGAAAAACAAAATGGGTAGGAGAAATATATGAAAGGGACGAAATAAAAATGGAAAAATAAGAAAACAAAGCTAGAGAGAAGATAAAAACGGGAGGGAGGAAAATTAACCGAAAGAAGGAAGATAGTTTTTAGAAACAAGTTGAAAAAGATGGAAGAAACAAGTAAAAATCAGTATTTAAATGGAAGACGATAAGAACGAATGAATTGAACAGTGGAGGAACTGAAGGATAAGAAAGGAATTTTGAAAGCAGAAAAATGATTGAAACAAAGGTAAAGGAACAAGTAGTGAAAATATAAAGAAAAAAGTAAACAGAAATAAAGTAAAGGAAGTGGAAAAAGACGCAGCATGACAAATGGGATAATGGGAGACTGCGGAACTAAATCGCTCAGTTGGATGTGGATAACTTATTTTGGGAGATGTGTTATATTAACACTTGTTTTATTTTTCACTGCACTGAGTTCCAATACCCACTCCTGTATCTGTGCCAACAAAGGCGGTAGTACATCTCTGTCGTCCAACAGCTTTAGTAAATTCAGGGCTGCTCTTGCCTTTGTTCTCTCAGATTACTCAGCGCGTACCGTTAAGTAACCGGAATCAGAGGGTAGATAATATGACCCTATTAACTAGACACATTGCTTGTTAAACCGCCACTTGCACCCCTTGATACTTTTATTAGCAGCAGCGGCAGCAGCAGCACCGTCTCTGGAACCCTCGCTCACTCAGATGACGCGTCGGGATGCTCAATTGTCTCTCAATTAATGTCTGCACGCCACACTGCAACGTCACTACGTCACTGCCAAGTCGTAGAGAGACATTACGGGTAATGATAATAATTTACGTCAGAGTGATTGCATCAAGAAAATTTAGATGGGCTTAACATGTAGCAGCACGGGAAGTGTGAAATGTGTGCAATACTGTGTTTTGGTGTGTAAATCACAAAGAATATGATTTTACGTTACCTAAATGTGTGTAGGAGGATAATATTAAAATTAATTTTGCACAGTAAAATGTGAGACTCTGGACTGGATTGAATTGGGTCAGAATTGTATCCACTGATGTGCTGCTTTTAACTTGATGCCAGTAATAAACTTTGGGTTCCATAATTTAGAACAGCAAATATTTATGAGCACGGTAAAGAACCTCTTGGGTTCTATGAAACAGGCATGCACAAATCCCGGGCGCCTTTGTTAGGAGGCCCTTAATATTTTGGGGTTCTCTGGATAAGAATGTTTCACATCATCCTTCTGACACCTGGAAGTTGGAGGCGGTTCGTAGATCTTGGAAAATCTGTGGATCTCTACCGTAAAAGGCAGATAATTTGTTCACTAGCCAAAAGACTGCTAACTTTCTAAGAAAAGCGTTGATCCAGAATTGTTATAACACGGTATTTTTTGAGAGCAGGAAATTCTGAACATATTTCACATTAAAATTTAATTAAGGCTGTTGTGTATGGGATCCGGAAAAATGAAATTTAAATTTAGAAAACTGAACTGTAGTGTTAATAACCATTATGTTGTTAACCCTATGTAGTGGGTCCCTGTCACCACGGCATGGCGCGTCCTCAGGTTGCGGATAGAGGAACGGCCTCCGATAAGGAGGGCAGCTGCGAATAAATTGAATAAGCAGTCGCGGACAGCCGA
>Ga0123355_10005449_pt1 | contig 18640 bp, 10 predicted proteins | sample TergutEmb28metaG_3_FD_89872 | JGI IMG/M metagenome (GOLD analysis project Ga0123355, IMG submission 89872) | Embiratermes neotenicus P1 segment gut microbial communities from Petit-Saut dam, French Guiana - Emb289 P1 | ecosystem: Host-associated > Arthropoda: Insects > Digestive system > Gut ... | reverse complement strand
ATGGACTGGATTGGGCTGGCCCAGGATAGAGACAGGTGGCGGAAGCTTGTGAGTGCGGTAATGAACCTTCGGGTTCCGTGAAATGCGGGGAATTTCTTGACTAGCTGCAAACCAGTTAGCTTCACAACAAGGCCTCCACCATGGAGTAAGTCAGTATTTAATATTTTGTTGACTGCACATCGTGATATATCCGTACAATAAGAACCAACAGGATGCACTATTTACTTTCAATTTATTTCAATAATTAACCACATGTTTCGAGCAGGCTTACTGTTCATCATCAGGACGTACTACTCTCAATATACAGCAATTTATATGTCATGCGTTTAGTTTGACTGACTGTTGGCAGGATCCTGCCAACAGTCAGTCAACCTAAACGCATGACACATGCTCTATATACAGAGTAGTATATCTTGATGATGAGCAGTCAGGTTGCTCGAAACATGTAGAATTTAATTATTTAAATAAATTGAAAATAATTAGTGCATCCTGTTGGTTCTTATCTTTCGGACTTGTAGGTACATTCAAGACGCCTGCATGCCTTGAACCTTCCCCAGAAATAGGCATATTAATTGGATTTATTCTTACAAAATCACTTGATTGATGTACTAACAGATTTAGACTGACTCCTCTTAAATCACCCTGTACTTTAATATTTAAATTGTTAAACAAATTTCACAGGCTCAACATTTGTAATTCTTGGTCTGTAGAAACATAAACACAACTTTCAACGAGATTTATATTCTTAAAATACGTGTGATGTATTCCGTTTTTGTAACCAACTCACGGAACTCCATTCCTGTAATCCTTTTTACGAAATCCGTTGCTTTGTTTCTGCAACCAAGGCTGACAACTGAAGGATATAGAAGAAGATTTTCTATTTTTTCTGGCCTGATACACCTCAAGCTGTATGACTAATCAGTTTAATTAGCAAAGATACAATTTTATGTTTCTGCACCGTGCGTTGTAAAGTAATTACACAACATAAACCAACGAAATGCACATTCTCTAATTTAATGTTTTAATTTTTAATTTTGATGTCGGCTACATATTTCGAGCCCCAGGGTTCATATTCAGAAAGACGGTTGTGTATGCAGTTGTGGTATAGTGTAATTTACATGCATCGGTATAAGCAGTCTAGTAGGCAAACGCACTCTTCTACCTACTAGCCTCTTTATACTGATGCATGTAAAATTTACCTCACCATAACTGCATATACAACCGTCCTCCTGAAGATGAACCCACAGGTTCTAAACGTGTAAAATACATCAAAATTAAAAATTAAATATTAATTTAAAAACTGTTCATTTCGTTGGTTAATGCTGAAAAGCAAAACTACTGTCGTAACTCGAAACCATAACAAATCTGCACCCCTCACTTTGTGTATGACTTTCTCGTGACGAATTTCAGCCATCTGGTATGTTCTGGTTAGGTACATATACTGTGCAATGCACTTAAAAACAATCGTCCAACAACATAAAAATGCAGCCAAAGACGCGAAATCTACTGTATTATTAGTAATACTGTTTTATTTGTTTTTGTTTTTGTTATTCTCAGAACTTCGTGAACTTGAACAAACTACAATCATTCAGGCGAACACAGCCCAGGTATATTTTGATTCAAATTGTGCCGTTACATGTGTACTGCACGTAACAGACTGTACTTAGGCAATCCGTAGGCATGTCAATACACAAATCTCATAAAGGGAGATGTAATAACACCTAAATTGCCCTTGGTTTGTAGATTTTATTATACCTTCTTTATAAGACTTTTGTAGTGACGTACATTCCTGACGATGGCTTATGTACAGACCGAAACGTGTAGGTCACATGTAAAGTCACAATTTGAATCAAAACACAGCTGTTTTTTGTTCGACTGCTTAAGTGTATTTTATTTAGCAATAAACACAATAGGATGGCTTCCATAAAGGTTCCTTTGCGAACTTTCCTACTACATAACTGAAACTTGAAGGAAATATTATGAGTGGAGAACCTGACTATGAAACCACGTAAACAAACTTAAGCGGAATGAATCTCCCAGAAAATGACCATTTTACTGCAACATCGAGAAATGTTACGGAGGATAACATTAAGATACATCTTAGGAAACTGGGTTGTAAAGAGGAGATGCTGGCAAAATAAGTTGAGGATAGTGTGTAATGAAGGGTTTTGGTATTAGCAGTGTTAAATTATCGTATTCTACTACGAAAAGTTTAATTATATTGCATTTGTCGTGATAGCAGTAGAATGACAGACGGCGACGAGCGGCAAGCGCGGACTTCCACAAATATCACTGTGCTTGACCAAGCGCGACCACTACATAGGACGTACTCCCTCAGGCTCACTATAACAGTCACTTAGATGACGAATTGACTTAAGGAAACCCCGCAGGCGCAAATAAATAGTTTGACAAGGCAAGTCCTAGTGCATATTTTATGACTTGCTCCTCAGGGAATGAGTCCCTCAGGGACTACTGGCTATCCGGACATCTCTCGGCTGATTCCAGCTACCTGATGATCAGAGCAGTGTGGCTTGAAACAAGGACAAACTCGTTTCCTCACTCAAATAAACAGACACCGAGGTCGAAGGTTTTGTTGAAGCTAGGGATCAACATGCCTACTGACTTGCAAATCGCAGAATAATCATACTTCAGAAGGTTAGACAGGACGCGGACAACGAATAACCAGCTGGCTTCGTTGAATAGGTGGTTGGAACTATTTATTTCGCTGATGGAATGAGCGGTGGTCAGCTGAGTGGCTGCTTTATGGACTGGCAGACCGCATGTTCATCACCGGATTGAATGACCGAATGGCTAATTTATTGTACTGCAGTAATGGACAAATGCTTTGTAACTGAATTAACACAGCAGAAGTTCGAAATGAGAAGGGTTCAGAGTGCGTAGTTCTGCAAGTTGCGAGATGTCAAATTATTTACTCAAATTGTGACAACGAATAATATAACTTTTGCAGAAAGTTCCCCACTAGAAGTGCCTTTTCCATTCTTCGGTCTTCTAACACGAAATTGAATTTCACGCTGTTAATCAGTCAACTTTTCGAGAGAAGACATAAAATTTAGCCTTCCAGGCCCACTTAATTCTGTCCCTTACACATGACTGATCCTCACATTATTCAATCCTGATCCTGTGAAAAGATTTCAAGGTTCCTTTACCGAGGAATGTAAGAGAACAAAGGATTAATTGATTTCTTTTGTCTTCGCACTTGACGGGAGAGAAAACAACAGAAAAAGAAGGCAGAAGATTTCTTCTTTTGTTTATATTCGTGTGTCCGTGCATCGTTAGTATCGTGGATGAGATGGAACTGCAGTTCCATCTCATCCATGATACCAACCTGTAGTAGTATTGGTTGACAATACATGAAGCTGAGTGTACAGTTATGTGCTGCTGATGGTGGGCGGAGGAACCGCCCGAAATATGTAGAGCATTTTAGAAATAAATAATCAAACATAGTTGCATCTTGTTGGTTATAATTAATAAATCAGAAGATTTCTTCCTTACCTCATGGAAACTACTAATAAGAAAAAATAAAAATTTCAACCATCCTTCAAAGTCTGCCGAATATCAAAGATAGGCGTAAATGATCAAATCACATCAGTAACTTATTTGAACTACAGTGGGTAATAAATGTTTCATGTACTTTGATATTAAAATATCTTCTTACGAAGCGTGCTTATTAAGAATGAGTTACGTACGGATCTAAGGAACAACGAATACCACACCAAATACAATTCACTGTTTGCTCTTTATACTGCATAATGTGTTGACTAGCGGAAGGAAGTTGTTTAACAGATTATGCACATAGCTTCAAGATTCAAAGACGTTATTAAAACTTAAAAGTCCTGTTGTTATTACTTGTACCGTCTGCTTGAACATCAAAATAATCTTCATTTTTCTCAACATAATGTTTTTGTTTTCCATAGAAGCCTTACTATAAAATATCCACTAACTTTAGGCTTCTTTAGTTGGACACTGTTTACTGTTTGGGATAGACCTAACACACAACACATTTCAATAACTAACTCTACTCTTTAGCCCGACCAGGAAGGAAACAAGCTCGGAAGCATGTCAGGGACGCGCGCTATTTCAACAACATCGAGATGCGAGCTGTCATCAATTTTTTTTTTCTGCAAGGTCAGGTACACAAGGAAATTCACGCCATTCTGACAGAAACATTAGCTTGTTTCCTTCCTGGTCGGGCTAAGGACTTATCAGCACCCCTGTAGTTACGAATTTCAAGAGCAGAAAGTTTTTCCAAGAATATATTAGCTTTAAAGCTTCTGCGCATTTTCTGCGCGGTACATTGAAGAACAATTTGTACAGCTCCTGATGCCTTGTAAACGCGTTTTGTTCAGAATCTGGTACAATGTAGACCTATTTGGCCAGATACGTAAGCCATTAGGGTGTTGACTAGAATAATTTGTCTAGCGTAGGGACAAAATCCGATTACTGTGAATATGGTATGAATGGCCGGCTCCCAAAAAAGTGGTTAATTGTATGGCAATACTAAAAATGAAGAAAGTTAAATAAATCCTCACCATCCAGTTAGCTTAGCTATCACTGAATATTTAAAGATCTAGAACTCTCTCATGGTACAGTTCTAAGTATCTGTCTGTCTCTATGTCTGCCTGTCTGTCTGTCTATCTATCTGTGCCGCTGAAGTTAGTTCCAAACTTGGACGTTACGTGACGTTGCAATGCCGCAGGATTGCGATCCGCATAGCTAACGAGTTGCCAGCTAATTTCATCTCTTCTACGTCCTTTCTCCATTTCGTCGACGAGTAAATTAAGCACTTGTCACAATTAGTCAAATAGGCACGTTCAATGCAGATTATTCTATTTAAGAAACTCCTGGTGCAATAGAGTACATTGACTGTATATAAAAAAACAGTTCTTTCTTCTTCTTTCATAGAATCAAAACAGGACTCGCTACTTGTGGTCCGTAGAATCAAGTCGCAACGAATATAATCACAACGATTTTCCTTTCAAGACTTGGATTATTATTATTATTAGTAGTAGTAGTAGTAGTAGTAGTAGTAGTAGTAGTAGTAGTAGTAGTATTACTTATTTTCTCTGTTGGTTAAAACATGGGTCTCTAGTCCTGATGGAAGAACATTTTTTCAGAATAAGGTCTATGCTATCACGATAGTAAATACCAAGAATATGATATTCTGTGATGCAACGCGCTGCACTCTGAGAGAAGTTTCTAGATCCAAAAATATACAAATAACCAAAAAATGTACTTTAATATTCTATTATGAATTTTATTAATAATATTGTCACAAACATGTTTCGACCTGTAATCCGGTCAACTTCAGGGTTATGTTCTAATTACAAGAATACGTTTGTGGTTAATTGTGTCACCATCACCACGTAATACAAGTAATTAAAATTACGTAACTTTGGTTAAAATTATTTAAGTAACACATAATATAGGCTAATTATTCAGTCTTACCCTATATTTATATTACTTAAATAATTTTAATTATTACTTAGTGACGGTGACGTAGCCAACCACAATTGCATCCTCTTAATAAGAACATCAACCTGAAGATGACTGGATTACCGGCCGAAACATGTTGGTGAGAATATTGTTAATAAAATACGTAATAGAATATTAAAGTGCATTTATTGGTTAATTGTATTTTTATCTGATTTATGCATGAAAATGGAACGTATTTTAATAAGGTTACAAATGTTTAGGAGAAAAACTGCTGCTGGTTCTTTAAAATATTTCTGAATATGGAGGCAGCAGACTTCTTCGAAACAAGCTACAATTCTGTCACAATGGACGGTCTCAGAGCCCTTAAACATGCAAGTCTTATTAGAGGTCTAATCGTATCCATTATATTTCAGGGCAGAGTACATAGTAGAGCATACGTACATTAGAAAAGTGAAGTAAAGGAAAAGGTAAGCCTTACGTAATGACAGGATATGTACTGTGTGCTGTATATCGCAATTTTTTCTGGTGAACAAATGAAGGTGTGGGCCGGGCATCTCAGTCGGTATAGCGACTGACTACGAGCTGCACGGTCCGGGATCGAATCCCGTTGAGGACGAGATTTTCCGCCCGTCCAGACCGGTCCTGGGGTCCACCCAGTCTCCCGTACAATGGGTACCGGGTCTTTCTCGGGAGTAAAGTGCGGCCGGGGCGTGCTGCTGACCACTCGCCACCTTCTAGTGCCGCGGTTATGGAAGAGTAGAGCTATACCTCTGCCCACCCTCTGGGCCACACTGGGCCTGTAACGGGATCACTCTACCTACAAATGAAGGTGCGGGAAAATACTGAACTTGTAGCAGGCGTGAGGGGGAAGATAAACGCAAACAGAACTTTAGCTGCAGAACGTGGAAATTAGAAACGTTTTGAAAAACATGCGTATATGTATATGAGGTCTAAATTTACCTAAAGTAATGTCGGTGCCAGTAGGTGGATCGAATTTGCACAACGCGGGCACGAGCCGCGGACTCTTGTAAACACTTGAATGAACCTTCTGGTTACACAGTAGGTAGGAAATGTTCTTGACCACGTCAGAGAATATCTTCTTAAGGCAGACTCCTTGCAACGACCTTAAATATCGATTATTAATTACTATTCATTTTCTGACGGTGCTGAATGTTTCAAAGGCTCATGTTTGTCATTACATCCTTCAACTGAGCGCCGAATACTTCCGTCGTCGGTTACAGTCTGCCCAGTGCTTTACTTTCCGAGTTAATTCAAGTACATAAAAATACTTGAAAGTATTCATTGCTTGCTTGATTTCAGGCCTTCCGCCGCTGTGTAAAAGACATATTCGCTCTTATGGGATGTCACGCAGCGCAGATTGGTAATCAGTTACCGCCGTTTCGAAACTACCTATCAATCCCATCTTCAACTGTCAAGCAGTCCAAGAAGACTTGAACTGCTTGACCCTTGAAGATGTTAGCGACAGTTTGTCCCGAAACGTCCGCAACTACCAATCTACGCTACGTAACATTCCAGAAGAGCCAAGATCTATTCATTATTTACTATGTGCCAATTCGTAATCCTACCTTCACACCCCAGGTTATTACCATCTTATTTATTACGTAATAATTCCGACATGTTCGGTTCCCTTGGATCCTAACTGATCCCGCAGGATAATTCTGACGGTTCTACAACGCTGCCCTCCCCAGCTGGTTTCTCTGAAGTTGGTCCACAGGACCGAAACATGTAGAAGTTAACACGTAACAAAGAAACACGTCGATAAACAGCCATCTCCCGCTTAACATCCGTAGTTCGTTCTTAAAATCGGACGTTTTTAGCGAAAACTCTCACCGGGAGCCAAATTTCCATTCTTTTAAATGGGAAAAATTATAATGCGTTACAACGTCAACACAACCCGCTCATCCAATTTCCTAAATCGCAGTTAAAACACAGTACAACGTACGTAAATATATGCTAGGATGTAAAATGTTTAAAACATCCCTTCCTGTTCACCAAACAAGTACTAAGGCTGCATTTTATGCAGTAACATTTATAGTTTGCATGCACCTCATTTTGTTAAAAATATTATACTGAGTGTCTGAAAATTTAATATAAATTATTCCCTTACAAAATTGCCAGATAAAAGTCGTATTGAGACATACGTGAACTTCACGAAATTTGGATTTTAAAACGAACAGTAACTGAGGATATATTCTGCGGGGTACACCTGTACTCATATATGACTATTCTTAACATATTTACTTACAGTAAATTCACCTTTTAAGAAAGAAGTTCAGGTCAGTTTCTATATTGATTACTTCCTTGCAACTGCTGTATGTACGGTTAGGCCGTCAAAGGCAATTTATTAGCAATATGTCAATGAAAAATTTGGTACATAATTTCAAACAGCACAGATTCTAAATTTACGAGGTAAAGCATCTAAGACATGCAGCAGTAATTGTTTAAGTGCGGAGACTCTTCATATACAGTCTGTAATTATATTTGTGAGTAGATCTCTTACAAAATATTTATCTCAGTAATTAACCAACTTGATGCAGAAAATTTTGTTTTAAAATAAGTTTATTTCATGCCTCTAAATGTTTCGAGCATATGTGCTAGAAACATGTAGAGGCATGAAATAAACTTATTGTAAAACAAAATTTTCTGCATCAAGTTGGTTAATTACTGAGATAAATATACTGAGATGCACTGTCAGCGAAACGTCAAAATCTCTTACAAAATGTCACATAACTTTATGCAAGGATTTTAAAGTTAGCGGATCAATTAATGAAAATTTAAAAAAGGATAAGTTTCCTATTTCATGTATTGCAGTCTACAAATATATGCATATTTAAGACAATTGTAAACCAAATTTCAAGGTAAAATATAACTATCGGTGCTTCCGCCCACGAACTTTCAGAGGCTCGGTGCCGATAATATCTCTGTTATGAATTTAAAATTAACAAGAAGAGAAATTTTCATAACTGGATAATTTCCTTGCCAAAATCCGTAAACTCCCTTTCATCCTTTCAAACTTTACTTGGCGAAAGACAGGAAATTGTGAGAAGACAAGCAAACAGACACGATAAAATACGTACGCCTACGTTTCTTGGCAAAGTAAGATATATATCCTTTAAAAATATTTGCTAAATATTATTTAAATTTGTGCAATTTGCAGAATAATTTATTTACGAACTTCCACAAATGTACTCATAGCGCAGAAAATAAAGAGATGCAAACAAGATACGTGCGAAAGCAAGTCGCAGATTTCGACTTTAAGGTTCTATCTATCATCATTTATAGAAAGACAAATACACGTTGTTTATCGAAACGGTTAGGGGTAATATGGGTATACAATAAGCACCATATTTACCATTCATCTGTCAAACAATAGTTAGCGAGTTAGGCAACCGGACTCAACCGTTAAGCCAAACAGCCTCAAGGGTGCACCGAATTTGGACAGCTCCATACCTCTTTGTGAGGAGCAGTATGGTATTGAAAATGACGTCCTCGGATGAGCAAATAAGAGAATCAAATTACGAAATTAGACACCTGAAGAGTGTCTGTCTACGTATAACTTCAAATATGATAATTCGAATTCAAGTGGTCATCACAGTCACTACTGATTTTCTGTTTGCCTGTAAAGAGAATTAGAAGTGTTTCATTTGTAACGATATAAATTAGATATAATTACAAGCAATGACTGCACTAAAACGAAAAAATATATCTGATCGTTCACAGTTCAAGGGCACATAAGTTATAGCAGGTGCCATCTACTGTATTTTAAATGTTCATTATACCATTCGAATAGGCGAAAACATACACCCTGTACAAAAAAAAACACAGGGTCTCACAGGGTCTTTGTAAATCGCCGGTAATCAGTTTGGTCTTAGGGAAGAGGATGAGACAACTACATACGTACTTCTACACGTCTCCTTAACAGCAGGCAGGATAAATGTCGCAACGTAAGTACAGTAATAAATCTTTTAAAAATGCAGTAAAGTACAAATACTTAGGAACGATACCCAAAATCAAAATTGCATCCATAAAGAAATTAAGAGTAGGATGAACTCAAGAAATTCTCTCCATATCCCCCTCCATACGCAGTCTTCCCTTAGCTATCCCAAATACGGATATTTTAAACTACATTTTACCTATTGCTTTATGTGGGCGCCAAAATTTGAGTTTCAGATAGAGGAAATAACGTATGCCGAGGTGTTCACGAATGGTGTGGTAGGCAGATATTTGGGTCCAAGAGGGAAGAAAGAACAGGAGACTACAGAAAATTACAAAAGAGGACCTTCATATCTTGCATTGCTCACCAAAAATTATTAGAGTGAGAGAATGGAACTTGTTGCGAGGATAGAGGAGAAGAGAGGTGAGTAGAGCGATTTGGGTGGGGAACCTGACAAAAAAATAACACTTGTAAGACCTAGGCTTACACTGGAAGATAATATTAAATTGAATCCGAAATCTGTTGTGAGGGCATTGACTAAATTGATCTGCCTCATGACAAGGACAAGCAGCGGGCTCTTGTGTACACGGTAATGAACTTTCGTGCTCCGTAAAATTCGGATAATTTCCACACTAGCTGAGGAACTGTCAGATTCTGATGAGCAACTCTGTCCCACAGGCTTGATAAACTATATGCTTTAACGTTTCTATACATGCATTTTCCCGGCAAAATCTACTTGTTTGTTTCGTAAGATTATCACAATAAACCACTATTTTTCTCGTAACATCACTGGCTGATTAGTATTTGTGATAGAGACGAACTGTTTTCTTTGTGAGGTTGGACATAAAACGTTACACAGAAATCCCTAGATCGATTTCGTCCTTTAGAAGGGTTAATTATTTTCTGCGGCTCAACAGTCCAAATTGGACCAAGGCCGCCACATTATTGAGGTTTCTAGATCACACACAATTAGATACAAACATACACACAAGTGTGCGTGTAGGAGGATAGAAGAAGCTGGCCTAATTCGTAATGCAGCACAGAAAAGAGATTGCCGTCAACAAAATGCTGTAAATAATTTTAAAGGGCACAACTGAAGAATCTACAAACGTGTGGTTAAAACAGAGAAAATCTTTCCAGCAATTAGCTGATGCATGTGAAAACAAAATTGAAAATTTTCGAAAGCCACTCATTTCAGCTAACCACCCATCAGTCTCCAACTGATAATTAAAATACTTCGGTCCCCGTTTATACAGTATGTTGTCCCAGCGCCGCCTTTGTTCTGCTACAACAGAGATGTCACGTTAAATATTTTCTTCCCCAGCTTGTCATCAATTGGCACGCTACTCATTTTTCGCACAGGCTATTGACTGTCACATCATACACATTTTGAAAACCACAGCAGGCGTTGTTGATACTTATAGGAATATTCATTTATAATTTTCAATTTATCCTTCCAGGGTCAGTGTGTTCAACTGGCTTAGAATTGGAGCAGTGGCAGAATTTTATGAACACCGTAACGATTCTAAAATGTACAACAAGGACAGACAATTCCTTCGAACTTCTAGGAAAATAGCAACTTGCTGAAAGGAGGACTCTGTTCATCTATTGTTCGTTGTCAGCCAGTGGTTTGCAATGGTGCAATGAATATTAATACTGCAGCATTCTGGAATATGGCGATGATATTTTTGTATGTTCGTACTGCTAGTTAGTTACTGCGCCTAATATACAGACACAAAAACTCTATACAAAAGACATTAAGTTACCAAACACTTTGCCTAGCAGCATACATGTGTACATAAGGAGTCTCCAACTCCAACCGTGGCCAGAACAACGGCTATACTACAGATATTCTTCTTTAACTTCCTCATTCCCTCCAGGTACCTGTAAGGAGAGTAGCCCGAAACAGCACAGCTGTTCCTTAAAACGTCTCTTCCAATTCGCCATTCCTAGTCACCCTACCATCGATTCTAACTGACCTGAAATACTCCCAAAGTTTTAATTTTAAAAATAAATATTACACAGATAAACATAATAAAATCATGAATTGTGATGTTTTGAGACCTCAGTTCCATATAATCTGTATACATGATCTTTTATTCTTGTGTGTCGACCTGATGAAGGCATTTTACACGGAAACACATATTTGAAAATAATAGAACCATTTGTCGTTTTTTGAGTGACTGTATCGTAATTATGACTGACAGTATTGTTTAACCACAATAAGAAGAAATGTTTTAAATTTACCAGTTCTAAAACATGAATATTTGCATCTCAACACGTTTATTACCAAATCACTGCACCGGAAATTGAATTATAAAATACTACTACATGTTTCGGCTAAGGTTCGTAGCATCCTGAAGGAGCAACAATATCCAAAGACATAGACACTGTTTTGGTGCAACTCAGTATATTTATCTCAGTAATTAACCAACTTGATGCACAAATTTTTTGTACTACAATAAGTTTATTTCATTCCTCTGCATGTTTCGAGCACATGTGCTCATCATCAGGAGGTCAAAATTGCATTACACAGCCTCTGGTGTCATCACACCTATAGGTGTGATGACACCATGCTGCCACAACACCCTGTTAATATAAGGAATTAATCAGTGAGTGTTTTTAAAACATGTCTTTAGCAAAGAGCAGTGTAGCTCCCTGAAGATGATCTTAGGATCGAAACATGTTGGAGCGATTTTAAGTGTTTTAATGTGAAATTTTATGTGAATGCATTATGAATGTTCGTGTTACTAGTTACTGGAAAGAACTGCCGGAACAACTTCACGATAAAACAATGACTTCTTGCAAATAACTACAATTACCTCTGTGCAATACGACATTGTTCGGAAAACTGTATTGACATTAAGGTAACACATGCGTATCATGCCATCTGGTTCCCGCAAAAAAAAAAATGTTTAACGGAAAGCGCTTTTAGTGAAAAAAAAAATAATAACGAAAGTTTGAAGATTCATGTGCGAAATAAAATAAAATAAAAAGTACAACTAAGAAAGTGGAATTAAGTAAAACGGAAGAATGTCCCAAGAAACACGAACCAGCATTAATGAATACTATGCTCCATTATGGAAGGTTTTGTGTTCATTAGATACACTTCATTTCGGGGAACACTCGCGTTTTAATAGGCCTCTCATTATAAGTAAAGCACGTTTCAATTCATTGCTCGCGTCTTACGGGGTATCAAAGAAGGCACATAATACCTGAATAGCAAAAAACAACCGTATTCATTAAGGAACAAACCTTCATAAAGTATTAAATTTCAACAGAAGTATTAAAAATATATGAAGGTCATCAAAGACTGCCCGTCTTTGTAAAGAAAAATCTAATATATAGGCTAACTCTAATTGGATAGAGTTGAGAGAGGAGTTGAAAAAATACTGTCCATTTTGAAATAAACAGAAACTCGTATTACGGGGAATGAAGAAGGAAAAACGTAAATGTATACGTACACGAGATGGAAAAATGGTCAATTAATATATATTAAAACGTTCTTTTGAATTTTATGTAATTAGGCTCCCAAAGTAAGGGCCTATAAAACAGTCAGCCGAGAACTCGAACTAAAGATACAATAAAACATTTTTCAATCTGATAATTTACTTTCGTTATTAGGCTCTACTTAGTGAAATTAAATAAGCCCGATGAAACATTCAATTCGCATGGAGCAATATTCTAAGTACTGTTCTGTTAACTATATCTGTACCACTTCGATGTTAGGTATACAGTTTGTGTGTTAAAGTTATAATCAATCAGAGCAGGCTGGTTTAATCATAAAAGCAAAAAAAAAAATCCTATTCAAATCACACAAAATTTCACACATTTGCTTCTCACAATTAACTCCATAAGTACACACATCCGCTGCGTAATAACAGAAAAACGCGGTTCTCAGTTACTTCGCGGTGGAAGCCTGAAATCACTCAAATTTTTGTGAAAAACCAATGTGTATTTCAACGTAATAGGTCAACTACTGATAAGGTATTAGGCAATCCTCTAATACTTACAAAAAGTATAAATAAAATGGGACAGTATATAGGCTATTTATTTCCTGCCAGACAGAATATGAATCGGTTACGAGAAGGTTTCGTGTATCGTCTCTATTGCGTGTTGTGTATCTCTGAAATTATTTAGGTTACTTAAACTGTCTTTAAATGATACCTACAGCACAGTTCATATCGGTAAGCACATGTCTGATACATTTCACATTCAGAAAGGTCTGAAGAGAGAAATGGTTTTAGCCACTACTCTGCAACTTTGCTTTCAAATATGCCATTAGGAAAGTCAAAGAAAACCAGGGTGAAATGCACTGAATGGAACACATTAGATTCTGGTCTGTGCTGATGAAGTAAATTCGCTGTGTTCAAACTTTCATGTCCCTTACTTAGGCGCACACGTGTTTCCAATTTGGGGAGGTGAATAATTTACACAGAAATCACAAAGAATAGTTACAGAATTTAAAAGAATTACAAATAAACTGGATACAAACTAAGAACAAAAAAGTATTTATCCTGGAAAACGCTCACAAACAAAATCTTCCTACATACCTGCACACAGTGTGTGCGCCTATCTACATTTCGCACACCGTATCCACTTTTTTCCATTGCGGTATTCAGACAAACGACCAGCACAGAGCACACAATCAGCGTCTTGTTCTTCTTCTTCCGTTGAATCGTCAGCGAAAGGAACAGCTAGGTCAGTGTTCGAATCTTATAAAGTGTCAGATGGAGCTGGATCCTGGCGAACTCTCTTCTCCGTCTTTTTGAAGGACCAAGAAGAGCTTTCGAAGCAAGCCTTTAGTGGCCTGTTTGATTTTCTTTTTCTGGTTTGCCCAACAATTTTTTGTAAGATGAATTCATTATTTTCTTTGTTGTTCCTCCACGATTATTTGGCTGTAGGTTCAGGCTTGGCACAGGACTGATATTTGATTCTGGGAGAGCCTCAGCAGAAGTTAACAGCGAAAAATAAACGGAATTGAATGGTTGCTGATCGCTGGTATTCATTAAAGCAGAATGGCTCACAGGTGCAGAATATGTATCCTCTGAGGCTGGAGGGAGCTCGTGTGGTCTGAAGATGTTTTTGTCACAAGTAAAGAGGCCTGTCGCCCGGAAGCCATTAGCCGCTATCTCGCCTGTTGCAGCTCGCTTGTATGTATTGCCAAATTGTTCGCCGATTTGGTAGACGGTGACGACTAGCGCTAGGTTTGAATTGAACTATTTTTTCAAATTCTTGGCAGTAGAATGTTTCAAGGGGCTCCATGAAAGCTTTATCTAAGCATAGAATATTGTGACTGTTGTGAGGTGGGAGGCAAATGATGTCAACATGATTCTATCGAGCTAAATTCATGACCTCCAGGTTCCTTGTGTGTGAAAAGTGCCCGTCCAGTCTTACGATAACAGGATCTTTTTTGTCCGCTTTTTATGTTTGATGAAATTAAGAAACCTCTGAGTGAAAATCTCGCTCTTTATCCACCCCAAGGAATATCACGCGTGGATTGATCCGGGCGGTGAGCCATTCATCAGTTCTTATTTCATATATGTTACTGGTAATACACGCAACGGAGGAATGAAGTGTCCAGTTGGACTCAAACAAGTGACGACTGTCACAAGAGATCCCCGATCTGCGGATTAAACAGAAGATATCTGACACTTCTTTTTAAATCCTAAAATTTTCTTATGTTTCTGTTGTACAATAGTGGCGCTAGTTTCGTCGCAATTGTAAAGTCTTGCAGAATTATGTTGAGTGGTGTACATAGCGGGTTCATAGATTTAAAGAAACTGAGCTACTAATTGAGGAGTGAAGCCCCTCGCTCTGGAGAGTGAAGAATTTCAGTCGTTGTAACTGAAATTTCTTGATAACAACTTAGGAAATTTTTTAACCAATTCCTTCCAGTCTTTTAATTTCTCTTGCTAAATTTGTTTTTAATTCCGTTTCTTACAGCAAGTTGGTAAGCAAGGTGCACGACGTGTACCATTGTTAAGCCCAAAAACTTTCTCTGCATCAAAAGACAGTACTCGGACAGATCATTTTCTGCTTCACAAGAAAGGACTCGCTTCTTACCCAGTTTTGTTTTATTGCTTCCCTTAAGCTTTTCTGCCGGTCTTTAACATAACTTTGCAGTGTTGTTTGTGGTAAGTTTAAACCTCTGGACGCTTTGTAGCTGCCCATCTCTTTGTTCCTCATAGCCTCCTTAGCTGCCTTGGTCCTTTCTTGGTCCAATTTTTTCCTTCGAGGCATCTTTAATTTTATATAACACATAAGGAATAATTCACAATTTACTGACTTTCTAATATGGGGAGCTCCATATTATGATCTTTAAACCTCCCCATAATAAGCGAAAACAGGTGCTCGAGACAATGTTCGAATAAAGGGACCTAAAATTGTACTTATGAAACACAACAATGGTTTAAGATTTAACTTCACAGAGAACTGAACACTTAACTGATTTAGAAAAAATAGCTTACTTTCAACGGCCCATTAGTCACAGTTTAGGGATAAACAAAAATTTCACAGCGCACCAAAACAAAGACACCCAGTCAGTACCGGGATCTTGAGCAACTGACTGTTTATAATATGATTACATATAATACCATCATCTAATTAATGATTTACATTCTTAAGCTCGGAGCGCAGAACCTCCTGGTATGAAATAATGTGCTTCTCCATATTAGGAAACTTCCCTATAATAGGCGACTTTCCCCTACAGAACAGTTACTTGTATCAGAGACTTTTTAAAGGACTAGAGCCACCGGGATATCAGGCTGATCTATGGCCTCCATTTTGTGCCCAGGTTAAGACTGTGTATGGAGCTGTAACGTCACTCCCCCATAAGTTCTCATGGAGTGTACACGAAGATCTTACCCTTGCACCAGAGTTTTAATCCTATAAATCCTAGTCGTTAGTTTACGTACTACGAGGTTTAACACTAATGTCCACACGGTGTGTTTATGTACCATGCATAACTGTCACAGAATACAGAAGGGTCTCGTTTTACGACAGGTATTACATTCTAGAATATTTGGTTGTAAATCGAATCCTCGTAAAACGAGTACTATTTAAATGGTTTAGATTGAGATACGTTCATGGACCAAACAAATTAGTCAAATAATTTTATAATTTACAATATTTCTTTACATTATGACATACAATTTTAATTTACTGAATTAGGTATACAGAAACTAACACAAATAATTGAAAAAATATCAATGAAGTCACTTTTTGTTTTGTCGAAGAAGGTCCAGGCTGTGGTTCAGAAGACACCAAGAAAGAATATAACGTCATTTGTTTTGATTTTTTCTTCTATTGTGTTTTGTTTGATGGACGTCATGAGTAGAAAACTCATAATAAACCTAAAAGAACTGCACTAAAATAAAAAATAAGAAACACATGCACACCGGGAAAAAATCTAGAAGCGCACTTAAGTATAGAAAGGACGCTTGAGTTGCGACAGTGATGCACCACAAGTCGGGAGTGCTCGGTCCGACTGGACAAGGGTCGTAAAAGTGAATCGTCGTAAAACGAGCCGTCGTAAAATGAGACCATACTGTATACCGATTACCTTTCTACGCCAATTTCATGGATTTTTTTCTAACCGAAATATTCTATATTCTTTTTGTAGTGCGAACTGATACGTTTAGTCTTCGAATGTATATACAGACCGGAACGGGTCAACAAGTGGCCAACTCCATGAAACATAGATGATGATGATGATGATGTATATATAGATACGTTCTCTTTGTGTGGCCAGATTTCAAGTTTGAAGATTGTACACATACAATCGCCTTACCTACAATGCTATCGCAATAAATTTCCAGCCACTCAGCATGTTGCAAGACCTGATTCTATTCTGGGCCGTGTCACCCGAAATTACCCTACGTAATGCCCACTTGAATATTAAACATGACAGGTGATGTACGTATAACGTAACATCGACGCGCGTTCGCACAACCATTGTTGCAGTGGGAAAGCGATAAGTATTACATGTTCTGAATATGTGTTTGTAGCCTAGGTATCCAATACGCAATGCGCTTGCGCCATATTGTCGTTTGTTGCCTTCCCGACCTTACTATATTTTTCCACTTTACTTTATAAATGGCAGAATTTCCTAAAGAAATTTATTGAATACAAAATGTGTCTATTTTCTCTACAGCTTTTGTCTGAAATATTTTCCATTCTAAGAAAAATTCAACAAGCTATGATAAAAAAATGTAGATTGGTTTTCATGCACCGTACCACTAATTCTTGTCAGATTTTAATGAAAAGAATTATTTTGACTTAGTCTTGAAGAAATAGTCAGATATCTAATTTCATGAAAATCCTTCGGTTGGAGCTTAGTTTTTCCAAGAGGACGGACGGACGGGCGGACAGAAGGACAGACAGACACGACAAAAATAATAGTCGTTTTCCGAAATTTTTCCTACGCACCTAAAATACTGCAATTTTTACATACAGTTGATTCAGGTATTTTTGATAATTCTCGAAACAAAGAGTGGTTAAACCCCAGTTACCTCATTAACAGATAAGTCTTTGCAACAGAGAAAGGAACACCGGCAACAAAGTAGGAAGTGACTTATTGTGACTTAGCTGTATAAAACTCGTGCTGAAAAGCTTACAATCTGAAATTTATTTGAACAATATATAACTAAACAATTCCCAGAACACGCCGAGTCTCTATTACAACAACCAGGCCATTATTGTTGTATAAGGAAAAATCTCCCCGTATTCTGATAATAATTTGAAACCCATAAATAAGCTGTGTTTGAAGATTTCAGAGTTTAGCATGTTAAAGCAGATGGTAGGCCCAGACATTGTTACTACTGAGCTCTAGCTGGTAAAAAGAGATATAGCATTAATCTACAAATCTTCATTACTGAGTCTGTTACCCACGAGTTTCTAATATGTAATAACATAGAGGGCGTGAATAAAAATCCAAGAGATGCAAAAGTATGCAGATATTTATTCACTGTAAAACTACTCTACATGTTTCGGGTGTCACAGCACCCATCATCAGGAGTATTAAAAACTGTACCCGCAGCCTCCGGTACAGGTCATATTACTTGTACCGCTACTTATATCCAACGTGGTCTGATCGGGACTCCGTACTCTGTACCGGAGGCTGCGGGTACAGTTTTTAATACTCCTGATGATGGGTGCTGTGACACCCGAAACATGTAGAGTAGTTTTGCAGTGAATAAATATCTGCATACTGTTGCATCTGTTGGATTT
>Ga0123355_10005448_pt1 | contig 18641 bp, 12 predicted proteins | sample TergutEmb28metaG_3_FD_89872 | JGI IMG/M metagenome (GOLD analysis project Ga0123355, IMG submission 89872) | Embiratermes neotenicus P1 segment gut microbial communities from Petit-Saut dam, French Guiana - Emb289 P1 | ecosystem: Host-associated > Arthropoda: Insects > Digestive system > Gut ... | reverse complement strand
CTCACACTTATACAAATTATCCCCTTTGCTCTCGACCTCCCCCCCCCACTAGCGTGTTCTAGATACCTCTGAACTCCCCCCCCCCCCCCCCCCATACTGGACTACCGAATTGTCGCTAAACTCTACACAACAATCACTGTCATATCGAAAAGCCTGTCGCAAACATTACGAACAGTTTTAACATAAGTACTACCATTAAACAGGCGCTCGCGCCCAGCGTTCTGCCAGAGAGTTAATACATTTCTGGTGATCCCTCTTACCTTCTGGTGATACAGTTGTTTGAGGCACTGCGCTACAAGCCGGAAGATCGCGCGTTCGATTCCCGATGGTGTCACTGGAATGTTTCATCGACATAATCTTTCTGGCCGCACTGTGGCCCTGGGGTTGAATCACCCTCTCACAGAAATGAGTACCACGAATATTTCCTGGGGGTTAAGGCGACCGAGGAGTAGGGCTGATAACCTGACCACTTTCATGTGCCGATTGTCTTGAAATCTGGGCGCCTCATCCTCCTGGAACCCTCAAGATCTGTTCAGGCCTGTAATGGGATTGCGTTACCTTTTTTACCTGTTACCTAATGTCAGTAACGCAGTGGAATGTAGACATTAGAAGTTACCCTATGTAATTTTTCATGCATGAGAACATGTGGAATGACATTAAATCACATCCAGGTTCGCATTCCATACACTGACCTTACTTTGACAGTGTCGCAGAAATTCGCGACACTGCAGCTGTTACAGCTAACACGCGACGGCAGAGACGAACGAGAAATCGCAGTTTGATTCCAGGCAGGGGCAAGATTTTCTTCTCTCCTTCAGTGACCAGACCTGCTCTGAGGCCTTCCCTGGGCAACGTGAAGGTATGTAGTTGACCCGTCACTACGTCTAGTGGCAAACCTAACTACATAAAATCGCGTGGTAAACATATGTACCAACTATCATAACACTGTAAAAAAAACTGTATTTTCTTACACAGTGTATTTGTGTGTTTCTTTTAATACATGTATCGTACATCTTTTATTGTTTTTTACTATGACTAACAAATGCACAACTACTTCACAAATTATCACACCCCTACACGTTTCGACACTATTGTGTCATCCTCAGGGAGCTTGTAATCAGTACCTTGCCAAGTTACACAAGTATTTCAAATGCAGCTGTTGGTAATACAATTTACAATTAAGATGTTTCGCACAGGTTTTACGCAAGTTCTCATATTATAGTCGTTGAAATCTCAATATTATAAAATCTACAAAATAAAAAAAACATTAAAAATTAGCCAATTTTATTGTAAATAGGACAATTTTAATTAGAGATTTTATAATATTGAGATTTTAAAGACTATAATATGAGAACTTGCACGAAACCTAAGTGAAACATTTTAATTGTAAATTGTATTACCAACAGCTGCATATGAAATACCTGTATAACTTTGCAGGGTACTGATTACAAACTCCCTGAGGATGACACGATAGTGTCGAAACATGTAGGAGTGTGATAATTTGTGAAGTAATTGGTTATAGTACAAAATAGCGTATTTGTGTTTTTCCTGAAATTTTCACATTAAACAACACAGACCGATGATTGTCATAGAGATGCAGTGCATATACATTATATAAAGGTCTGGTCACTTTTCGCCAAATTAGATCTGGGTGATCTAATCAATGAAGATGAGATGGACTCGACATGTAGCACGTATGGGGGAGAAGAAAAATATAAACAGGGTATTAGTAGGGAAACCTGAAGCGAAGAGACCTCTTTAAAGACCTAGGGGGAGGGATGTGGACTGGATTCATCTGGCTCAGGATAGGTACAGGCGGCGTGTTGTTGTGAACACCTCAATAAACATTCGGATTCCATAAAATGCCAGAAATTTCTGGAATGGCTCAACTTGTGAAATCCGAGGCTTGCACTCAGTCGTCCTGGGACGTTAGGCTGCGTTACTGGGTTACTTTGTCCCCACTTTTTTGAAGGTACCACGTTCATTCGAAACGTTGGGAAACGCGAACCCGACAACACAATGTCACATCCCAGGAGACATGCATCCTGAACTTTTAGCTTCCCAAGAAGTGATCACACAGTTGAATCTGACAATCAGAGGACCGTGCATCGTGATATATTCTTTTAATAAAACCAACGAGATGCATTAATATCTCAAATTTATTTTTGGAGTAGTACTCTACATGTTTCGGGCAGTTTCTCGGTTCATCATCAGGAGTCTAACACTGTACACACAGCTTTAGGTATATGTCATACATGTTTGCTGCCTGCTTGCTATGAGTCTAGCACTGTATACACATCTGTGTGTACTCCTGATGATGGACCAAGAAACTGTCCGAAACGAATCCTACTCCAAAAATAAAATTGAGATATTAGTGTCTCGTTGGTTTTATTAAAAGAATATCATACAGTTGGTTGGTTAGTTATAGCAAATAAATATTCTCAGGGTGTTTATATAATTTACAGACCATAAGGTGTTAAGAAGAGACGAGCTGCACGTCCACTCGCCAGTGGAATGAAACCCTCGGAACCACAGCAATCCTCTGTGACGGTAACAGAAGGTGGCTCCGCGCTCAGGAAGCTGAGCGGAAGCTGAGATTTTTGGGACGGCGCAGACAGTCTGCTCTAGGTACCGTTATTGTGCCCGGGGCACGCGGGGGACAACTGAGAGAGAGGTCATTGCCCGTCTCTACCTGCCTTGCCCCTTCTCGCTGGTACACAAACAAACATTCCAACAGAAACATTCAAAGGCTTTTGCTGTCAGAATATTTTACACATCTGTAGGCTCTGGAGTGGAAATGTAGCTATTTATGGCAGATGAACAAGCGTTGATATAACAATAAAAATTAAGAAATTCTTATCTCTTCTGTTCAACTACAGTGCCCTCGCCGTCTAAGGCTCTGCTGACTTGTATCCCTCCATCACTGGGACCGTGTGTTCGACACAGGTTACTGTTCAGTTACTGTTCAAAAACAACTTTACCAGCACCAAATATATCCTTCACATGCTTTGATATATATTTTTTAACTGCAATTGGGTTGTCACCCGGTGGCAGTATTACAGTACACATTTACACACAGACAATACATAGAACAACACAAATAGCAACTAATTTGGAAGAGTGTGGGCCGTGCCCCGTCTTTTGTGAATTTTACCCTAGCATTTGACTTACAACTAAGGAAAAGGCACAAATATATTTTGTGCGACATATTTCGACACAACACACGTGCCTTCATCAGGGAGTCTTCGTATTTGTTATCATAACGCTTTCAAACGACCTGTTGTACCATAAGTGAGTAAATTCACATTGATACACTCGCACATGTTCTAAAATTTTGTTCCAACACATAAATATTTAAAACATAAAATAATTTTAAACCGTGTGCAAGTGTATCGCTGTGTAGTTGTGCACTTATGGTACAACAGACCGTTGGAAAGCGTTATGATAAAAACTAGGAAGACCCCCTGATGATACTGTGTGCCGAAATGTGTTGCAGTATTGATAATTTATTGCATGTAAAGTTGATTCTACAAGCTAATCGTCATAGTATGTCCGTGGTTTGTCCTCTGCAGGCAAAGGCACAGCGACCTGTCGATACCTGCTCTCCTTCCGGGAAATGTCTACAAAAGGCATTCATAAATATGCAAGATGAAATACTATCACGGGAAAGAAAGAAAGAAAAAAAAAACTTTTTTTTTAAAAGTCACTTATCTTTTAAAAGTCTTCAGGGACGAAACCCGATTTGTTTTAAACAGCGTTAGAAAAGCAGGACCGTCTAACACAACATGTATCAACACGTTGTTGCAGACGGTAGGCAACATGGTTTGATCGTATCATTCTGTCATCAGCACACCGTGGCGTTACAAGGAAAATGGAACTGCTGTAGTACTGTAATTGTGTGTGGTGGGTTCAGATCCGAACTTATGCCCATCCCTGGATGTTAGCACAAAAAATGAGCATAGGTTCAGATCTGAACCCACCACACACAATTACAGTATCACAGCAGTTATAGTTTCCTTCTAACACTAAGGTCTGATGATGACCGAATGACAGATCGAAACATACAGCCTACCATCTGGATAAAACTATTGATATATGTTGTGTTAGACGTCCCTACTTTCCTAACACGGTTTATCTCAAACACATGGCGATAAAAATATCAGAGTTACTGGTTTGTTTCAGTTAAAGACTCAGTTCGTATCGCACAATAAACACAAAACGTCTCCGTTATAAAAACTCAGTCAGTTAATGCAGTACAGGGAAATAATCGCTGTTTGTTCTGAGATCCGTACAAAACACATAAATACAGTGTGGACATCTGCACACACGCCCACCGACTTTGTGTAAAACGAGATTTCGTTCCCCCTTACCTACACTAATACTAATAATTGTTCTGTGTTATATCTATACAGCTTCTCGCATAAATTGTATCCAACCTGATGATGGCCACAGCAGAATTGGCCGAAACATGTAGTTGATGTTGATAAGTTATATACACCTGATAATATAGTTGTGTTATGACTGCTATATCCTTATAGAATTATTACATTAGGTTCTAACAACACAACGGGGAGAACGCTGCTTGAAGGTGCGGGCAGAACGTAGAGTTTGATGGTACAAAAAGTAATCATTGTGCGATTCAACAACAGATTGTAACAGAGATGCCTACAGCTGAACAAGTGACATTAACGAGGCTTACATTACTCTGTACTGTAGAAGATCACATAGTTACAACATATCCCGTATGTACGTACAGTTCACGTGGAACATATCAATTACAGGCACGTACAATTCACATAAAATATGTCTGTTATACATACCCATTTTTCAGGTAATACTTTTTTGTTTTATGCTTTCTTCTGGGTAATTCCCCGGCGTCTGAATTTTATAGGCAGTTAGTACCTACCCGCCTATGAAGATGGAACAGACAGAATGTTCCGAAACGTCGGCATATAAAATTCAGAGGGTGGGGAATTACCCAGAAGAAAGCACACAACATTCAGAACACGGCGAAAGTTTGAAATCAAAAATATGTTTCTTGTCTCCACCCATTTTTCTTTATCGCGGAGAATTAAATGGTGTCATTGTTAAAAATATAATTATTTCCAAACAATGGCAATTGATTGGAAATAAATGTAACATATACCCATGACACGGAGAATGGACAATATCAGACCTGTCTATTTCAGATCGTTAGACACAAAATATCTACATAGTACTACTCGTGAAATCTTACAAATAAGTTAAACCACGCTTCAATACATTTGATACTTATTTCAGACTTATAGCACCAACACACGCACGCACAAACACGCACACACGCACACACGCATACGTAGTCTGCATTTCGGTTCATCTGGGTTGATGACAAGAGACACTTCAATATGGAGACACCGACAAAGAACTGTCCAAACTATTGTGGGTCAGTTCAGACCACTTAATTTCACGGTGAAGTTAAAGTAGAACCCCATACATCACACTATGTATGTGAACATCACATGCGAGTGTTAGGGAAATGTGAACAATAAGTTTGTCCAGTGTATTAATCACACATACATGTGCTCATACGGAAAAGAGGCCTGAACACCGAACCCCAAGCTGCAGTATCAATAAAATGCAAGACGACAGGGACTTCAGTGGGACAGAACAATTTTAGTGAATGACTGTAAATGGGTAATGACATCTTCACACCTTTGGCATCAGCTGTAAATAATTAAAACAAAATGTGAATATTCCCACCAAAATCATACGAGCAAACGGGGTATACCTAGCAAACATACAACTCCAATACAAACCAACCGGGTCTACGGGTCAACAAGACAGGCAATGTACGTATAACATAACACTGAGGCGCGTTCGTGCATCCATTGTTGCAGTGGAAAAGCAAAGAGTATTACACAGCGTGAGTGTTTGTGTGTGTTTGTAGCCTTAGGTATCCAGCAAGCAAGGTGCATGCGCCGTATTATCATCTGTGGCATGCCCTGCTCTACAATATATTCCACATTATCTCGTATACGGCACGATTTTCGGAAAAAAAGTTACCGAACACAAAATGCGTGTTTTGATTTTCTCTACACTTCTGTCGAAACATTACTCATTCTAAGAAGAAGTGAGCGAGATATGACAAAAAATGTATATTGGTCTTCATGTAAGGTAGCCGTTATTCTTGTTAGATTTTAATAAAACTTGAATTTTCTGGACGGATTTTTTAAAAATCCTCAAATATCAAATTTCATAAAAATCCGTCCGGTGGGAGCCGAGTTGTTCCATGCGGACGGACGGATGAACAGACGGACAGACGTGACACAACTAGTAGTCGCTTTTCGCAATTTTGCGAACGTGCCTAAAATGTTGGGCGATGACCAACGAACAAACGAACGTGCTCCGAATATTTGAAAGGCAGATTATAAGGAAAATATACTGATCTGTAAAAGAAGGGGAACCCTGCAGAATAAGAAAAAAGAAGGAAGTAAAAGACACGTTACAATATAAGGTAAAATGTATAAAATCCCACCGGCTAAAATGGTGTGGTCATGCCGAAAGAATTCAAAACTAAAGAATGTCAAAACAGATTGCAACTGCTACGACGGAAGGAACACGGAAAAGAGGAAAACCACGTAAAAGATGGAGATACGAGGTTGAAGAGGATTTCAATAAGATACAAATAAAAACAGGCAGACAATGATCAGAGATCGTCGAGAATGGAGGAAGACTGTCCTGGAAGCCAAGGCACACGACGGAATGTAGCGCTTCAGAACAATAAAAAGTAAAAGAATAACAGTACAACGATATTTTTGGCGAGTTCACAACAAAGGCTTATGGCGAATGTTCGCCTATAAGCTTCGAAATATTTATCCTCGTATAAACAGAGAACCGTTAAAAGGATTTTCATTAAACTTGGTACTGATGGTTACTAAAACGTGCAGATGATGCGTACTTTTGTAACATAAAATAAAAGGTAAATCAGTCCCATTACAGGTCCGAGGTGCCCAGAAGATTCCAGGAAATTGAGGTTCCCAGATTACATGACAATGGCCCAGAATGATGGTAAGGTTGTCAACCTTACGCACCGGCTACTTTTACCCCCAGGAAATACTCCTGGTACTCATTTCTGTCAGAGGCTGGGTAGACCCCAGGGCCATAGTGCGTTCGGAAGGATTATGTCAATGAAAAATTCCAATGAAACCATCTGGAATCGAAACAACGACCGTCCGATTTGTAGCAAAGCACCTTGACCACTGTGCTACCGCAGTCCCCCACTTTTCTAAGAACCTGGTGTAAATGACCGTTAAAGCTCTGCGATGTAAATTAACATCTGCTGCTTAAATTATATGTAAAATTTTCAAAATTTCAAATTTTCCACAGAACAGCTTCAATAGGCAGCCTTTTGTGAACTTGGACATGAAACTTCTGTTCAATAAACTACGGTGAATTTTTTAGCCTGCACTCGACTATGGTAACCTCAATAGACATATGAAGCCGAACTTCGAAGTTAAAAAAAAAATCCCGAAACCTGACACTGAACATTATTGTTCAAGAACAGGACGAGATGTATCAATTCCCACACATTCGCCCCCAACGTAACAACAATAAATAGTAAAGAAGTATATGGTAAAAGGTGGTTGACCCTTGTGAAGGTTATTTCCTGAACACAAGACCGGAAAGAGGGGAAAAGATGCGAATAAAGTTTCCAGGAAAAAGAACACAGACCTTTAAAAAGAGGAAGCCCACCTACGTCTTTCCCACTTACATTTTCAAAAGAAATCCGTCTCAAAAAATTAAGCTTACCCCAGGAAATAGCTCACAAAAAGATGGTTCATTTATTGAAGGACTCAAGGTCATATTTCAGATTAACCATGTGTTACTGTGGTTAATGGTTTAGATTGGAGGGAGGGGGGGGGGGCATATGGCAAGTATAGGAGAGGACAGGAATATACACAGTATAAAAGCAAATTTGTACCTCTGCCCGCCATTAAAGCATATGAGAAGTGGAGGTTCAGCCCTGCCCATTTTATCTTTGTGGAAGCCCCTGATACCTGATGGATAGGAGGGTGGGCGAATCCCAGAGCCTGACTGAACCTTCAGGAGAATTCTCTAGCACCTGCCGGGAACTAAACATCGAACCGTAGCCTGTCACTCTGTCAAATAAAGCATCTAAACTTTGGACATCCAGCATTTCGAATCTGATTTTTATTGGACCGTGCATCATTGTGATACCTGGCGAGTAAAAGACCAACTAGATGCCACTTGTTATTTTATTGTACTTCTTATAGCCTCAACATATTTCGGGCACTACTATGCCCAACATCAGAAGCTCGCGACTATGATGTTGATTACCACGTTGGTCGTTTCGTTCTTGGTTTGTTGTATGTTGAAGGTTAGGTACGGTTAGGACACTACTCTAGCCTAACCGCACCTAACCTCCAACTTACAGCAAACCAAGAACGAAACGACCAATGTGGTAATCAACATCATAGTCGCGAGCTCCTGATGATGGGCATAGTAGTGCCTATAAGAAGTACAGTAAACTAAAAAGTAGCATCTAGTTGGTTTTTTATTCTTAGTTATGCAGCATTTTGCTAAATGACCGCTTTGAAAGGAGCGCAAGGAAATAAAATGGGAGGGAACAACCCTGGATTTATCTGGCTCTGGATAACGACCATTGGAATTCGGCTTCCTCTCGATCCAGTTCAGGCCACAGCCCACGTTCAGAATGAGAAGTTGCATGATGAATGATGTTACATTTCACCACCAACAATGCCACTGATTTAAAACCCGAATTCTCGTGTGCTATTTCCTCAACATTCGCCCCTCCATCGCCCTCAACAATCACAAGCACAAGGTATCTTTAAAAATCGTTTGAAGTGACAACCTAGACTCTAACATGAAAGGCAGTCGCAGTTAAAATAACAGCAGTACTGTCCAGCAATCACGCTGGACAAAGCAGAATGCAATAAGTGGGTTTAAATGTGCAAAGTGTACTGTAAAGCTTTTAGCTACAAGACACAATTTAAAGCTGTTAGCTACAAGACACAATGTTCTGAGAGAAGCCCTGCAGGAACTGCTGACCTTTCGCGGGGAAAACATTACGGAAAGGATTGCAATTTACGAGTAGAGGCACAAAGACCCAATGAGAAAAGTTGCAAATTAGAATGGACATACAAGGGATGGGAAGACGAGAAAGAAGACATAAGCAGCTCCTAGATAACCTTCAATAAAATAGAGCATACTGGAAATGGAGGAAACAGAGAACACAGTATCGCACTCTGTGGAGAAATCGCTGTAGAAGAGACTATGGACCACTCGTAAGACAGACTTTGGAATGGATGAGGTTACGTACGAGTCCAATGACATTGTCAGAGGTCCAGTCATCATCAGGCTGTAGAAGAAAAGGTAATATACACCAGCGTATGTGATATTAATCTTATACAGAAAGTCAATGACTTCAATAAAACCTGAAACCTGACACCCCTTTCAGGGTCTCCGTACCAAACACACATTGTGTTCGACGGATACATATTGATTCTTTATGTATTTATCACAAAGGGACGAATCGCGTTAAGATCAATTTGAATATTACTCTCTCTGCTACGCCCAGGTCATGAGAGTGGTCTATTTGCTTCAGGTTTCCAAACCAAAGTCCTGTGTTCGAAACACTGGATAATGGACAAAGCCCAGACCCACCGTCATTTCAGGACACTCAGGTCGAACTATCTGCTGAAACGGCACCGCCCTAGACTTGGAAGACTCTTGATTCAAATCTCGGCCTGGTCATTGACTATCCTACTTCAGGTTTTTCGTGAATTTATTCGGTCCTTATGGAAAAACTCTTATGAGGAACCTCGTTAAGCCACAGCCGCTTCAACCCACACGCCTTCCGATTCATAATTCATTAATTATCCCATGATGGTTGGCTATAGAGCAGGCTTTACTCATAGCGTCGTAAATTAAGCCAGACAAAAGAAACCCTTCATTTACAATATCACTGTTAATAGGCAATCCATTTACGATATAAATCATATGCTTCAGATGATTTTTCTAATTGTCACAGAACATCTGGCAAGGGGTGGCAGATAATTCCATACCAATTCATAATAGCCTTATCGCAGCACAATCTACATCAGCGAACTGGCCTTGAAGCACAGTCAAAAAGTTAAAGTTGTCCTTATCCATGCCATTAAGACATAGGAGGAGCAGAGATAAAGCTTCACTCATTCTTAACCTGAACGCTAGCTAGGACTGGTCGAAATTACAACCCCAACCGCTTTAGTCCCAGGAAATGACGCCGGTGTCCATTGACTAGGAAGCTGGGTAGGCCCTAGAGCTACTCTGGACGTTTCTGGGGTAAAGAATAATCTCTTGCTCCTGCTGGGATTCAACCCTCGGATCGTGAAGCCCATAGACTAGCCACTATATTGACTAATACCACAAGCACATGGGCTCATTTTCAGGGCAGTCCATGAAGGAATCGTAGTGGACAAATTGGCACTGCTATAGGGATTAATGACTGCTTTAGTTTTCGATTAGAGCTACATTTTAATTCACCTGCAGCTCAAGTTATGGACAACAGGTCCAGTCCACCCCTCCTCCCGGCATGACCACAAACAATCATCAGAAGATAGCGCTGTTAAGCAACTTGCCGTCGGGACTGTACCAGGTGTAGTCGTCGTTTCGAGGCATGGACCAAGATGAAGGCGTATGCACCTTCATTCTCCGCGGACCACAGCGAAGCTAACTGCGTCACGCTCGCTACATGAGACCAAGAAATTCGTATTCTGCACGCCCTACCGCGTCGTAGGTCAAGGCCAGACAGGCCACTCCGCTAGCTTCAGGTGCAGTACAAGTGCACTGGGAGTGGCAGCCAGAGATGCAATCTACCAGTGACCCACATGAGCAATCTACGTGTTTCCTTCACATTTGTCTCTCATTCTTTGTTATTTCTTTCCTTCATTCCTTTCCTCTTACCGTGTAATATATCGTTCTAATTTCCCTTTGAGCACTAGAATTACCAGTTACCAAGAGAAAATGGAGTAAAGTGATAGAATTTTCTGAATCTCACATTTCCTCGCAAGCCTTTACATGAACTCCGTCCATCCGGATCCATAGTATACTGTAGAACTCCTCTTATCCGGAGGCTGGTTATCCGGATCGCCAATTATCCGGATGTACTTGGCTCTTCGGGTAAATTTGCCGAAAATTCTACAAAACTAATCTGATTTGAAATTACCGGTTTTCTGATCACGTACTATACAGCGGTATTGCTTCTAGAACTTCAAATCAGGCGTGGCCGAAAGGTTTAGACGCATGTAGGGGGGGCTGTACATACTGTATATAATAACAGCCAAACCTCAAACTGGCAATCTAGTCTATATTCAAAGACAAACTCAACTATTCGAATTTTCTGCATATCTGGATGTCTCGCCTTCAAATTAATCCGGATAAGTGGAGTTCTACTGTAACATCGCCACATCTTCAGCGGCAATTAATTTTTTTAAAGCTGATTGGTAAGTTTGTATACTAGTAGCTTTAACATTCAAATACTCTACGTTCCGCCACACAACGTATTTATGTGATTATTATAGTTCACTGATTTCCATAACCGAGGCGGACGGTGTTTACTGCGCGGTGCGAGCTATATATATATAATTCAGGTTAAATTCAGTCTTCCAATGGCTAGTATTATTCTTTGATTGAGAGATGACACACAAATCAAATTATTGTCGATCATCGGAAGAGATCATAACGGCATCCAGTTCGTTCGTGACGAGGAAAATCAGGAAATTACTGCATCCGATCACGAAAAAAAAAACGTTCTATGTAGGATGCGAAAAAAGTAGAAACAGGATGGATAAAACGATAATACGAAGGCCGGGAAGACGGAAAGATTACAGCTGTGTTGGGAGTGACCGGGGCCAGTGTAAAACAGGAGCAGCGTTTACAGGCGTCGAATTATGATTCAAGAAAGAAGCAATACCCACTCACAGAACACAACCGTATTGACGTCCTGGCATCCCTGCCGCACATCACCCTTGATATTTCAGATTGTCACAGCGCTGATTCTGACGCCGTGAAGGAGTATTCGTCAAATACGTACCGCCTCCATTTTGTACACGCACTAACGATGAAAGCGGTGTGACTTTCCGAAACGTCCGTATTGCGTGACATGTAAGTCTGTAAGTGAGGTTAGAGATGCATCTCGTGGCGGTGTCCACAAAAAAAAATATTGCTCTCTGGGATGCGGCTTTTATAGTCAGGCAGAAAGGTACAAACATTTCGCAGGACCCTACTGCCCCCATCTTCAAGGTAGAAGAGTAACGTAAAAAAGAAGGTAAACTTGTCAGTGTGCTGCACGGAGTAGGGGGAGTAGTGTTAGAGCTCCACTCATTCTTAACCTCGGCACTAGATATAGGTGAGTGGACAGTTTCAGGCCTCGGTCGCTTTACTTCCAGGAAAGAACTCCAGTATGTATGAAATTTTGGCAGGGTAGGCAGCACAGCCAGTCTGGAAATTTTTGAGACGAGAAAATATCTTACCCTTGTAGGGATTTTAACCCCGTACTTTCTATTCATAACCATCAAAAGAGAAGTGTTGGCGGCCATTGATATCCACCTGTTTAGAACACTAACGTTAGTAGTCTTCACACCAGTGACAAAAATTATATGAAATTTCGAAGACACTAACTTCATTTTTAAATCCAACGTATTTAGTCTCCACGGAGACTACTGTTCAACGCGGAACAAATTGGTAGCGTTACTGTCGCTGTGGCGACTGCGGTAAGAACAATGGGCGAACGGAGATTGTAGGCACCGTGAGACCATACCCTTAACTACGTACCGTCATGAAATTCCACAGGAACAATAGTTTGCAGAACAAAGAAAATGCCGCTACGACAGCCTGTGTAATTACAGAGTTCAGATGTAGCATATCGTAATGTAATAATGGGCAAAAATGAGACGATTAGTAGGGAGAAATAAACCACGACGCTATTTTCACAGACTCTGAACTCCAGTGGAAGAAGATTGAGTTCCGAAAAAACTTTCGTATATTCTTATTTATTTATACATTAATATATTAGCTTTTTACTTACGTGTGATTGTATTTATTTATTTAATAATAGAAGTATTCTAGGGTGGTGGGCCGGGAGAGCTCAGTCGGTATAGCTGCTCGCTACGAGCTGGACAGTCTGGGAATAAAATCCCGATGGGGGCGAGGTTTTCCACACCCGTCCAGGCAGGACCTGGGGCCCACCCAGCCCTCTGTATAATGGGTGTAGGGTCTCTTTCCTGGATGTAAAGTGGCCTGAGAGTGGCGATGACAACCCACCCCATCTAGATCTATACTTCTACTTGTCCCCTGGGCTTCGTGGCCCGTTCTAGGTTGAATTTTATCTTTAATATTCTGGGATGTGACGTCGTGCAATTTCGTAGGTAGGTAAGAAAATTTTGGGGCAACAAGTTTTCATCATATTCAGGGTAAAGACGGAAGAAAACGGAGAGAATATAGAAGAAAAAGGACGAGTAGATGAGGTAAAAGCAACGTAGAAGATATAATTTTTCCCGTGCTTTATAAAGCACAATTTTCATGAAGACGTATGAATGACATGCAAAACAGCTCCACACATCCATAACGTCGCCAACAGTGAATGAGTATATGCCAGGGGTGTCCAGCTTGACGACCTTCGGAAACGGCAATTTAGGCGGCAACTCAGACACCAGCCATGCATTAATGAAACAAAACATTTTGTCCCCTTACTTCTTAGCTCCTATTTCTGTTCCTCCAAATACAATCGGTCAGTTTCATTTGCAAATGGGTCTCATATCTTTAGAGTACTTTAGAAAGATCAGCCTCGTGTGTATGCACACAACCTGAGTATTATCTTGACAAGCAACATGGGCGAGCCACGTTTTAAAACGCCCCTGTATACGCTGCCTGCCACAAATTAAATAACCACCATTTGGGCTAAAAGGTTCGCATAGGTAATAATAATAATAATAATAATAATAATAATAATACAGTTCAATTCTCACAATACTTGGGTCCACTTTCCTATTATCACCACGTTGTCACGGTGGTAGCCCATCACTAGTTGATACAAAAGATAATAAATTTGTATTACTTTTGTTTTGTTAAACCATTTATACATATTTTAGCCGAAATATCTGAATAAATCTCTAATTTGATCCATATCAGATCATCTTAACATTTCCCATTAAGATACCTTTTTATTCCTACTTTAGCATTTATCATTTTAAAAGGGGTGTTTATAAGTCTTTAGCCCGACCAGGAAGGTAACAAGCTACAACGACCAAACTCAAGATTTATTCAACATACTCTCCACGAAGCTCAATACACTTCTTCGCCCCCTGTTCTAACTTTTGCAAGCCACTCAAAAAAAATCAGAAGGTTTTCCGTCCAACCAGTTTTCCGCGGCAGCAATGACCTCCGCGTTGGACGAAAAATGGCGACTTTTCAATGAGGAGGATGCCGTCTTGTTCCCAGAAAGTCGAGGCGAGAACTTTCCCAGCAGATTTTTGCAATTGGAATTTTTTAGGGCGGGGTGAGCCGCTATGCCGCCACTCCATTGATTGTTGCTTTGTTTCCGGATCATAGTGATATAACCAGGTTTCGTCCATGGTCACCAATCGCAGCAGGAAATCTTTTGGATCGCACCGAAAAAATTCCAAAAGTTGTTCAGACGAATGGCACCGTTGACATTTTGATCCGCGTTCAGGCATTTCGGGACCCACTTCGCGGAGAGCTTCCGCATGTCCAAATCTTCATGAATGATGGACCCAACCCGATCACGTGAGATGCTCAGTTGCTCAGCTATTGATTTACCCGAAATATGGTGGTCTTCCAAGATTAGCTCGTGAATTTGATCAATAATCTCCGGGGTAGTCACTGTTTCGGGTCGTCCAGGACGAGGCGCATCACAGGTGGAAAAATCACCACGTTTAAACTGGGCCACCCAGTTTTTGAAGGTGGCATACGATGGTGCATAGTCCCCTAATGTTTCTGTCAGAATGGCGTGAATTTCCTTTGGCGCCTAGCCTTGCAGTGGGAAAAAAAACTTGACGACAGCTCGCGTCTCTATGTTGTTGAAATTGCGCACGTCGCCTGACATGCTTCTTTCAGCCTCTGTAACAAGAAAAGGCTTGCATTTCGGCACATGAACAGACCCCTATTTCCAACGACACTATCGATTCCGTCCTACGACATCGGAAATTACGTCTGGCTAAGGACTTATCAGCTCCCTCTCGTAAAATATCCTTGCTATGAAAATCAGTCATAGAAAACTGGAATTATTGCGAATCAAAGACGAGATAAAACTTCTTTTTAAGGCGAAACAAATTTAATGTGGACCAACATTACATTACATAAATTTAGAAGCAGCCAATGACTCAGGAATAACACGGCATGTTATCGAATTTGATGTAAATCACAAATCCAAATACAAGCTCGAGAGAAAATATCACATTATAGAAGAAGTCGCAATAAAATGTCGGACAGAAAATTCAAAAACAAAACAAAAACATAAACTGCCTGAAATTTTGCCTCCAGTATGCATTTTCCAAAGTATCACCCAGAAATAAAGCTCAGGTAAACATCACCGTCCAACAGCAACAGTACCAAACTACGATCTTCAACACACAAGACTGTGACGAAATACACTTGCTTTAACAGCAAGGTGTTTCAACATAGGCGTCTGAAACGGTGGACGAATAAAAGTGCATGTTGTACAACACAAAGTACACGAACCGACATCATTACAGTGCTAATGCATGTTAATGAAGTCCAGTGCATTGTAACTGGAACAGTCAATGTAAGAACACTTGATCGGTATTTTTGAAACAAGAAGCATATGCTGATTACTAGGTGTGTGAATAGTAATGGATACGTCTTCTCGCGGCTAGAACATTTTCATACATATTGCACATACTTACCTTGTATATTTTTATCAATGTATTTACATAATATACCACAAGTTTGTCGGTCGCGACGGTAACACAAGTCATACTCAGCTTCATGTGTACTGTGATGGTTACTGAGTATACAGTAATACAGCTAGCTCTAATGGTGCTCAAGGCTTCAGCTCCTAATTCGCAGTAAGCACAATGCTTCTCCATTACGGACACCATTTGGTCAATGCGGGACAGGGATACACTCGCAGTTTGCTGAAACACATAAGACAAACAAATCCCATGTATCGGCAAAATGCATAGTTGTTACTTTCCAAAACGCAGTACGTACATACCGTTACCACTGCGGATTAAAGGGTTGGGATATGAAGATTATGTTATCCAATTTGACGATATGCCACTGAACATGTTTATTATATTATACAATTTGAAGATACGCCACTGGATATGTTGACTGTGTTATCCAGTTTGACGAAACGCCAATGGACATCTTGATTATGCTATCCAATTTGGTGATACGCCACTGGACATGATTATGTCATCCAATTTAACGATTAGCCAATCGACATGTTGATTATGTTATCCAATTTGACGCGGCATCACTGGACTTGTTGATTAAGTTAAAGAATTCGACGATACGCCACTGGACATGTTGACTATGTTATACAATTTAACGAAACGCCAATGGACATCTTGATTATGCTATCCAATTTGGTGATAAGTCACTCGACATGATTATGTTATCCAGTTTGACGATACGCCACTGTTCTCTTGCAACCAGTGCAAGTGTCCTTCAACGGTTGAAATTCCTTAGCTGTAAATGATTACTGTTATTTAAGTGGTACTGTGTGCAGATGATGCTGCCTCATCTATCAAAGTTACGTTGCACTGTCTGCTACCTTGATTCTTGCTATTAGGTGAGACAGCGAAACATGAGTCCTAACACATAACTGGATATTGATTAGACCGCCTTGGTTAACTGCTTGATGTCCAGGGAAGGACACTAATTATAATTGAATACACAAAGAGTTAAAGGAAAGCAAAGGTAAAGTTAAACTTTCGCAGGCCATTTAGTCGTGGAGGTACAGCTCCATACATTTCTAATATTGGCTGTCTAGAGGCATCGATTTGCTTCCGAGGAGAGCCGCTGGAACCAAACGAACAGACGCGTAAGCCGGCCACACAATCGGTTTGGACGCGTAGAAGAAGAATGTAAATCCCATTGTCACAGGGCAACCAGAATGAGTTTAGTGAGGACCTCAGAAAGCCTGCCAGTGTTACTAGGATCGTTCGCAAAACTGAGAAAAGCGACTATTTGTTTTGTCATGTCTGTCCGTCCGTCCGCATGGAACTAGACTCTCACTGGACGGATTTTCATGAAATTTTATATTTGGGTATCTTCCGAAAATCTGTCGAGAAAATTCAAGTTTCATTAAAACCTGACAAGAACAATGGGTACTTTAGAAGAAGACCAAAATATATTTATGATCATATATTGCTCAGTTCTTATTAGAATGAAAAATGTTACAGACAAAAATTGTAGGGAAATATCAAAACACACATTTTGTGTTCAATACCGTTTCTTCGAAAATCGTACCGTTTATGAGATAATGTGGAAAAATATCGGAGAGCCGGACAGCCTACAGATGATAATATGGCGCATGCGCATTGCATGTTGGATACCGAAGGCTACAAACACACACTCAGAAAATGTAATATTTATTGCTTTCCCACTGCAACAACGGTTGCAGGAATGCGCTTTAATGTTACGTTACACGTACATTGGTTGTCTTGTTTATCTGTTAGTATTAAAAAATTATTACATTTACTTTATTTCTGCGAAACTAAGTATGGATTCTGTCAAAGTTATACTCGTTTCATGCAACCTCAAAGTTTCGCATATTTCCCGCGTTGGCGTTTAACTTACAATCAGCATTTCACACAGTACTAAGGTCCAGTGAATGATTACAGCGAAAGCCGAACAACGTATTGTCACTGTCGTCATGTTATTTTATGTTAGAAACGTTGCATACATTTCAGAGATCTGTCATGGGCTGGACGTCCGAAGAATTTTAGTTCGATTCCCTGCACAGGCAAGAGATTTGTCTCTCCTTCCATGTGTCCAGACCGACTCTGGGATCTACCCAGCCTCAAGATAGATGGACACAGTTAAAGCGACGGGCGCGTGAAGATGAGGTTAAGAATAGGTGGCGCTATACCTCCACTCCCCCGCATGTCTTAATGGGAAGTAGAGGGACGACGCAAATGTATCTGCAAATTAAATCTCCCTAGTGATCCTTCCACCTCAGAATTTCGTGCTTCTTATTAGCGTTTTAAAAAATAAGAAAGACGATGTTAATCTCTCGTCCAATGACAATGTTCATTACAAACCTCGTGAAAGCGGTCAATTGTTCAGACTTTAAAAGGGGGGAAATACAAATAAATACAGACGGAGGTGTCAAAAATCTCCCTTCTATTCATAAGAAACGTGAACGGTCGACATCACATGTCAAGTTTCTTTATACAAAGCAAATGGGAATCATCACTATAAATTGTAAGCTACAGATAGCCTTACGTCACCCAAGGCAATTCCAAATTGGACACACAGATGATCGTAAGGATAAGGTCCTTACATCCCGACCAAGGCCAGTGGCAGACTCTGATATCATGGGAAAGATGGGGGGGGGGGGGGGGAACGCCTCTTTTTGGGGGGAAAACAGT
>Ga0123355_10005447_pt1 | contig 18643 bp, 13 predicted proteins | sample TergutEmb28metaG_3_FD_89872 | JGI IMG/M metagenome (GOLD analysis project Ga0123355, IMG submission 89872) | Embiratermes neotenicus P1 segment gut microbial communities from Petit-Saut dam, French Guiana - Emb289 P1 | ecosystem: Host-associated > Arthropoda: Insects > Digestive system > Gut ... | reverse complement strand
TTTTTTTTAACATTCCATATATATATATTTTTTTTTTTTTTTTTTTTAAAAGGGCTGTCTTTTGCTTTGCTTGTCTGGATTATCACTTAATGTGGATGACCTTTCTCCCCATTTAATCCAGTTCAACAAGGTATTACCTTATATTTGATGAAGAATTGAAATTTTGAAGCTTATTGTGAAGTTGTCAACTTCTGCCCCCTGTCGTATGTGAACAAAATAGCATAAAAATATACTAAAATAGATGCCACTGTTTAATTTACACTGTAATTATAGAGTTTATAATGAAGCAGTCATTATTATACCACATCGCCTGCCAGCTGATATGTGTAATTAGTGTTGCTGGATGCGATATGTGACATAATATTGAAGATTTATAACTCCATTGTAGCAAGGTAGTAAATAATGGCTCATACTGTTGGTGTGAAATGATGGCTTCAAAAATGCAGGTTTGAGGTTTGATAGTTTTGTTGTTTTGTGATATGTGTGGGTGGTAGGAGTTGTGCATATGATGAAGTGCAGTAAGGCCACATACCTTAGCACGTCTGTATGATAGCTGTAATTTACATTCTCAAGTAATACAGTTAAAATGCATCTATTCTTAGGCATACACAGCGCAGTCCAAAAGTTTTGGGACTGATTTTTTTTAAAAATCTGAGACACACAAGGAAGACACATACCTGATTTTTTAATTCAAAATAAGCTCCATTGGTATATATACAGGCTTTTGCACAGTTGTACAGTTTCTGAAAAGCTGCCGAAAATTCCTCTTTTTTGGACCTTCTTTAATTCATCAGTTACGGCTTCTTGGATCTCAGCAACATCTGCGAAATGGAGTCCTTTTAACTTCATTTTCAACTTGGGGAACAGAAAATAGTCTACCGGAGATGAATCTGGAGAGTACGGGGGGTGAAAAAGGATTGTAACATTTTTTGGGGGGTCAAAAATTGGCAAACACTTGCGGCTTTGTGGGCGGGCACATTATCATGCAACAAGAAAAAGTCTCGAGAGCAGAACACAGCTGGATGAACCCGTTGAATGTGCTTCAGGAGGCGATCCATTACTCCTTTATAAAGTTCTGCATTTACTATTCTTCCCTCTGGTACGAATTCTTTGTGCACTACACCTTGAGAGTTGAAAAAATTATCAACATGGTCTTGATGCGGGACCTCTGGAATTCCAGTTTCTTCAGCCGAGGAGATGTCTGACCAAACCATTCAGAACTCTGTCACTTTGTTTCGGGGTCACAGGCAAAACACCAGGTCTCATCTCCTGTAATAATATTGTTTAAAAAATTTTTGTCTGCATCGGTCATTGCGATAATGTCTTGGCAAGATGTGACTCGATCTTCCCTTTGCTCAGGTGTCAAGGAGTGTGGAACAAAATGTGCACACAACTTTCTCTTTCCCAAATCCTCTTTCAGAATCTGAAGAACTACAGTCTTGGGGATGTTCAAAGATTCTGCTATCATTCTTAATGCGATTCGAAGGTCATTTTTGACCAAATCAGCAACAGCAGCAATGTTTACCTCAGTTCAAGCCAGTTTTGGATGGTCACCTCTCATCATCTTCTACCAGCTCCCTTCCGTCTCAAAATCGAGAATACCACCTAAAAAGTTTGATCGGTTCAGAGCCTCATTCCCATAAGTCTTTTGCGCCAATACTAGTGTTTCTGTCACGGATAGACCAGCTTTGAAACAAATTCTTGTGACAACTCTCTGTCTATTTCCGCCATCCATGGTGTATAAAGAAAACTGACTTTACCATACAAGTTATAACTCGTATACTGTCGAAGATAAACAAACGAAACTCAGTGTGTAAACGGATGTTGGTTGATAGTACTTAGTTAGTGGGTTGGCCGATAGATTGCTCTAGTTCTGTTATTTAAAAAAATCAGTCCTAAAACTTATGGATTGCACTGCTTATATCCACAAACAGTATATACATAATGGTATTTTAGTTTTTATTTCCTTCCAAATAATACTCAATTGGAATCATTAGGTAAAAAAGACTCATTAAAAATGTTTTAAAAATACTCTTGTGTTATTGTTTCTGTTCCAAGTTGTCAGGAATTTAAGCCATTGGTATTTATTTAGGCTGCAAATGCTGTTGGCACCGTGGCAACAAAGATTGGACAAACAATGTCAGCAGAGCATCGTAATTCATTGATTGATATCCTCGTGACAGGTTTAAATGGACGTACATGGAATGGAAAAGAAAATCTGCTAAAGGCATTGGCTACCATCTGCTCCAGTTGCAAGTATGTTACTGATCTGTTATTTTATTTGGTGTTGAACATAATTGTGAACTCACTGCCTGACCTAGATATAGTAGAGTGTCTGGGTGGTACTAGCAATAATTGCCTGAGGGTGTGTTACTTGTCTTGATATTGCCCTGAATGTTCTGTGTCTAGTAGACAGTCCATAACTGATATCACAGAATACCTTATGAGGGACCTTATCTCTGAATACAGTTTTAATTTTTTCACACTTAAAATGATGCAAATTCAAGTTGTAAAGAAGTGACCATGCCATTGTAGCTACATTTTTCATCCGTTTCCTAACATGTGTAACAAACATGCTGTCCTAAACATTCCAACACTTAAAATTTGAATGCTTGGTTGCCTGTTCCAAAGGAAAAAACATGCAATAAGTAATTTATTTTATTTCAGGAAACCAGATCAGCATGGTTTTGACCTTTGGATTTGACCTGCATTCTTTTTTGGTCAAGGATTCTTTGATGTTTTGTTTCTAGATAAAACTGAAACTTCAGATTGCGTTACCATTCACCATCTTTTGGCAGACTGACAGATTGATCCACCATTCTTTCTGACCAGTTAGTAAAATTACTGCTGTCATTGTTTTATGCTTGACACCATTTTTCATTACCAGTTTGAACCAGACTTTCTTTCAAAAACAAAATGAAGGTAAAAGTTCCCTGTATAACTTGCCATGAAGACCCAGAAGGGTGGGTGGAGGTATAGCTGTACTGTACCTTGGCGCTAGATGTGGGTCGGTGGTTAACGCCACACCCTGGCCACTTTACCCCTGGGAAAGAGGAAAGAGACCTAGTACCCATTGTGCAGGAGGCTGGGTGGTCCCAGTGGGCCTTGGGGCTGGTGTGGATGGGTGTAGAAAATCTTGTCCCCAACTCGACTCTGCAGTCCATAGTGAGTTACTTTACCAACTACAGTATCCTGCCTTACCAGACTTTCTTCTCATGGAATATATTTTGTTCACTTTGTTTGAAAACTTTGATCTTCAATGATTTACCATTTGGTTGTATTTATCATGCATGTTCTCAGTGGAAAGAAATATTGTCTACATGTGTTTCAATACAGCATACCTTAACTGTCAGCAGTGGTGCCCTTAGCTACCATTTCAGCCACTAACCTTATGTTTCAGTGTCACATCACAGGTTATAAAATGTATGAGTTTTTCCTGGAAAATTTGCTGATTCAGGTGCGTGTGGATTGTCAGGCAAGCCTGTGATATGTGAAGCATATGTAGCATATATGAATACATTTAAAATTCTCTTGTTTTCATAAGAATTATACAATGAATTAATGTTTTTGTTCATATGTTCATCGTTCTTAAGCAGTCAGTGTACAGATGTGGTGAAATGTTCATGGTAATGTAATTGCAGGGAATTTTCGTCATTCTGAATCTGTAGTTTAGGAATGCAAGGCTGGTTGAACTCAGGCATCTTCTAAAAGAATGAAAGTTTATAGACTAACTTCATCATGGATATATGTACTTATATTATTTGTTTCATTGTGCTGCTTCCAGGTCAGAGTTGAAGCAGGAAGAGTTCCATCCAATGGTGAACACTATAGTTGATGCTATGTTGAAAGAGTGTCGTAAAGAACAGCTTGCATATAAACAACATGCTCTGAGTGCATTGGGGGATACTCTTTCATCCTTAGACATTGACCGTTTTGATGAAGTTTATTCCATTGTTGAAGATACATTAGCAAAGGTATGTCTTCAGCATTGAAATCAACATTTCTTATAAAAATGCAAAATGAAGGAAACATTCTCTTTTTAATTAAGTAAGCACCATACCATATAAGATGTATCCTTTTGCTTAATTATGTATCGTACCATCATGACATATAATGTAGTGGAGGTATGGCTCCTTGTATTTTTAACCTTGGCACTAAAATGGGTGTGAATAGTCAGGTGTATGCTGTAGTAATGTTATACACGGAAAATGAGACCTAATTGTCCATTGAATAGGAGGCTGGGTGGGCCCCAGAGACAGTGTAGATGCATAGATAGGGAGAAAAGTCAGACCTTATGAGGGCAATGTAAAATAGCAGATGTGACTTAAATAAAGTGGGGATTGTTATTGTTGGTTTTAATAATGTGATTGAAGAGTGTCACTGGTAAGAAGTATATAAGGTTGAAATAAGGGGAGTCCATTTGCAGCTGATATGCATATTATTTCGTTTAATTTTTGTTGTTCAAGGTATAGGCTTTGACAGGCTGAGCTGTAGGAAAATAATAATTATATATTGAAAAATAAAGGAATACCAGAGATACAGTAATTTAATTGCATATTTAGATTTTCACTTTAGTTTCAACTCTTAATTCCTGCAAAGTAACGTAGGAGGGTGTGGAGTGGATTTATCTGGCCGAGAGTTTGGACAGGTGAGGGCCCCTGGTGAACGTGGTAATGTACCGTGAGGTTCTGTAAAGTGCAGGGGAATGTTGTTTATAGCTAAAGAACCATTAGCTTTTGAGAAGGATGCTGCTTCATGCGTCTAGTTAATTCTCACAACCTGTTATGAGTTGAATAATTATAGTCTTCAGTATTGTAAGCATGATATATCAATGAATAAATCATATTATGAAAGCACTGTGAATGGAATCTTGGTATGTCTGTTGAAGTAAAACATAGTATCAGCTAATTTTTTTATAAGGCAATGAATTCATATAATTTACATAATAGATTTTTTTGCTGGCAATGAACTTGTAATATGTCAGCATGTTCCTTATCTGTGCATTAAGGGATATTTGAACTTGTGCAATAAAACCAACAAATGCAAGGGTATACAATATGTTTTATCGTATATTATTAATCACCATCATGCTTTAATCACTTTTGTGATTATCCTGAGGGTAGCTTTACAAGATTACTAAGAACACAATAAACTGCCAAATTGTATAAGTGGAGCCTCTCAGCGATATAATAGATGTCTCAGACTCTCCATATGGTTACAGAATGCCGGCTTATGTATTATTAAAACAAATAAAATTTTAATTGTTAAGAACAAATGAAGCTAGTTGTATTGTATGTTGTTAATATATGCCCTGTTATAATTAAATTTAAAAACAACATAGTTATGAGTATAGGCCCATTAGTAGTATATGTATACAATTGCATGTTCAGTAAAACGGTTGTCAATATAGTTACATACCTTTGTACCCCATATAGGTGTGTATAACAAGGGGGATTGTTTGAGACTTGGGTGTAGTGTTGCAGAGTGTAGGGAGTGATAATATGTGATAAAACATATTCTATACACTTTCATTTGTTGGTTTTATTACATAAGTTTAAATCTGAATATCTTAATATATAGCCAGATATTTTCGTATATGATAGTTACAGTATAAAATAAAGGTTGAGATTATGTCATGAATCTGCAAGTGTCATAGTGAGTTTAGGTACTGTAACAAAAATGCCAAAACTACATCAGACTGTAGGTGAAGGTAAAATTGGTGTTATGCACATTATGAGGGCATGTGGGGGGAGTGGAAGCATAGTTCCACATATTCTTAACCTTTCTACTGAATGGATGTGAGTGGTCAGCTTGATAACATGGTTGGTTTATTCTTGGATATGTGTTCCCCCTCCCATTGAACAGGAGGCTGGGTGGGCCCCAGAACCAAGTCTCTTGCACCTGCTGGGAATTTAGCTGTGGTATCTTGATTGTCTAGCCCGTAGCCTAGTTACTATACCAGCTGAGCTGGGAATTGTGCTGAATATCTTAATATATGTGATTGACTACTTTTTTTATATGGGGCGGGGGGGGGGGAGTACACGGTGGTGCAGTTAACCAAGGCACTGCACTACAAGCCAGAAGATCATGGGTTTGATTCCTGATGGTGTCACTGAAATTATTCGTTGACATAATCCTTCTGGCTGCACTATGACCCTGCAGTTGACTATGCCTCTAACAGAAATGAGTACCAGGAATACTACCTAGGATGTAAAGGAGGTTGGTGCATGGGGCTGACAACCTTACCACCTTCATGTGCTAACTGTCATGAAATTGGGGAACCTCAACTTCCAGGAGCCCTCAGGACCTGTACAGGTTGCTTTACCTTTTTGTTCTTGTTATGTGTGTGCGGAAGTTCACAGTATAATGTAAATGGTCTCTGAAGAGAATAGCTGTGTTCCTGTGGTTGGGTTGAGTCATCATTTATACTGGGCCATGACAGATGATTTATGTGTGGTAAAGACCTGCTGGTTAGAAGTGAAAGAAGCATATTCACAAACTGTAAGAGATAGCTTATTTTACATTGCATAATTGATGTATGTGTAATTATGCTTGAATGTTTTTCCTTTCTATAAATGTCTGGTGGCATAATGATTTTACTGGTATGTTTAACACATTTCATTGTTAATATATCTTACCAATATTTTTGCCTGGGATTAAAATTCAGTTGGTTTGCTTTTCCAGACTTTCCCACATAAGGAATTTTAACCACAACAAGCACATAGCAACAAGAGCTTATTGCAGAAATCTTGGTAGAGGACATCCTGATGTATTTAAAGTACAATATTAAAATGAAATAAAATTTGTACTTTGTCTGACACAACTATCTTTTTATTTTACTATTCCAATTGTTGGCATTATTTCTTTTTAATATTTTTGCAGAAATACTGGGAAACAGTGAGAAAAGTAGCCTATTTTAAATTTTATTTTAACTGTACAGTCACATCTATAGCAATGATACTTTTTTAAATGCTATATTCACAGTCCAGGGACCTGATTTCAGGTGTTTTTACTTTTGCAGAAGTAGAATTTTGAGCCCATCAGAAGTGAAAGTTTGTTTGTATATTGTCTAATTACTTTAAAGTACAGGGTTCAGTTCACATAAACTGAAGAAATCATGAACATACAGCTAATTTACCCTTAAAAAGATGAAACTTAATTTCTTATGTAAAGACCCTGTTTGTTCTGCACAATAAACACTTTCCAGCTTGGTTATAGAAACAAGTTGGTTAAAGTTGTGTAGGATGAAAGTCACATCCACTAGGCTTTGGAAGGTTAACTCATTCTCTTTTGTTTAAACTGGTTAGGGAAGTGGATCAGAGGAGTCAGATGAAGAAAGCGCAGAAGAGAACTCAAAGAGGCGGGAGTTGCTTATACAGGTGACTGAGACAGCGTATGAGACGCTCGGTAAAGCCTGGCCTAGCAACCATGTCACTCAAGGTAAAACTGTTACCAGATTGTATATTACAAACATGTTTAGTGTGGCTGCACTGTGTCGTAGGTGCATTTTTTAAATATCTGTTGCTGCACAGTATTTCAAGACTACTGAAAGTTGTCCTTTTGTAATTGTCATATCACAAGTTCCTGCAGCTGCCGTACAAAATGACTATACACACAGTTCATCGGTCATATTATTGTTGCATATTTTGGCCTTATAGAATCATATTTTTACTTTCAGTCATATTGGTTCTCATATAAATAATGTACTGTAGAGAGATATTACTTGGAGAAAGTAAGTTATGGATATGACACAATTTTGTCATGATTACACTTTGGTGATAGATTTCAAGGAGTTCCTGAGTTGTTTCCCTACTTTCAGAGTTACCTATATTTGAAAGAAGAATTTTAGCAACTTTGTATGTGGCATTTTAATATCTTTGTATGTATTATGCCAAAGAATTGAAATTCTGTCATTATGGCCCCTCATAGCAAGTCATTCATGTATGGGTAGTTATGGATGTATGTACTTAATGACAGTGATTATCAGGCCAGACTGTCATGAAGCAGTTATCAGGTACCTATGCTTTGTTTGGTTATGCAGCCTCAGACATTGTTTTCAAAAAGTTACTCGTAGGTTGTAGCACCATGTATTGTTTATGATGTCTTTCAAGAGCTTTACAAGTTCATGGCGTGCATATTAAGTGAAACTGTGATTTATTAATATCTCTAAGTCTAAAATGTCTCTACCAATCATCTCTGCGCAACATCCCAGTACAGTGAAGACTTCATTTACACTGCAGCAGAAGCCTCAAATCACACATTGGTTGTCTGTTGCTAGTTGTTTTCTTTATAAGATAATATTTTAGTGTGGTAAATATTTATTACCATTAGAATCTGTCATACTGTTATTTCAATGTCTTTAACAGCCAATCATCATATTCAGTGGCTTTGAAAGTGTACAGACTGGCTCAAAAGTTGGTTAAATTGTCAATAAATGGCTAGCTGATTATTTGGTCACTGTATTACAAGTTAGTGGTAGTGTCTGATATGTAATTTGTACAAGCTTTTGGTTTAATTGCAAGATTTGGGGTTGTCACAATGGTGTTGCTGAAGATTTAGGTCATCTTCTTGGGTGTTACCTCCACTTTGTGGATTGCTTCACCCTGAACATGAAGGCACTGTAAGCCTTCAGCCTGTCAGTATTTACCAGTCAACAAGAGCATGCCATCCCAGAAGACCCAGAACATTAGGTAGTTTTTCATAGTTAGTCAGTGTATCAGTTCTATTGGTGATGTTTCAGTTCAGTATCGTGAGCAAGTGCTGGATCAGTGTGTATCCTGCTTGACCAACAGTACGAGATCTGTACAGGTGGCTGTTGTGGCAGCTCTGAGGTGCTATGTGGATCGCTTGACTCTACTGGATGGATCAACTGTGTTGGAGGAAAGAGACACTGAGGTGCTCAGTAGGATACTTGCAAAAATTTATCAGGCTTTAGAATTTGCATTTGGTAAGTACTAGTTGGTAATCAGTTTTTGTTCCTTCATGACTTTTCCTCTTTCTTTTTGATTGTTTCACTATATCTTCAGGCTAAATCATAGAAATTGGATGATACGAAGCATATGGTTTGTGAGTCAAAAGTAACTAATCAGGTGGGGCAAGACTGCTGATACATGTACTGCCCATTTCATGTAGTATTGGACAAGCTCATTACATTGTAAATTTTGCAACCTCATATGATGCAGCTGATAGAGCTTCATTAAATAACATATTAACCAACCAACACAATCTCCTCTGTACACACTTTCTGCCAACAACTCCAGTGCAGAAATTATTTTCATAAAGTTTATAAAGGTTTGTAATGATCATTTATTAGAATTACAAACTTTTCCACATGATTTGGTCAGTATCCAGTCATTTTATAGGTCTTGTTACTGAAGTGAAATATATGCAGTCATAGGTGACTTGGGGGTTTTAATTTTTTGGTGGAATAGAAGTAATCTTTATATAAAAATTTTTTCTTTCAGGTATTCTGAAGCATACAAGACTGAGGAAAGAAGCTTTAAATGTTCTATATTTGTTAGGAAAAAAACTGAAAGGTATGTTTCTAGAGCTTTACAGTAACACCACGCGTGTGAATGTTAAGTATTGGTGTTAATCATGATGAACTAAGTAAATTTTTGTACTTGCCCAAGATTGTTTCATACCCTAATTATATGTGTTCACATACCTGAAGTAGAACTCAGTGTTTAAGATGTACATTTTGGAGAGATTGCGGTGTCTTCCTCAGAAGTTGTGTGTACTGCATTCTGTAGTCACCGTTCACTCTTACCTTACTTTTTGCCATAAAGACCATATCACGTGGAAAATCCCTAGTCCTGCTAGGAGCAAGAGAATTTTCTCTTCTCCATCCCACACAAAGCTCATACCAGCTCTGGGGCCCACCCAGCTTCCTCTTCAATGGGCACCAGCGTTCTTTTCGAGGGAAAGCAGCCAGGGCATGAAGTTAACCACTCACTCCCATCTAGTGCTAAGGTTAGGATTGAGTGGAGCTGTACCTCTACTCTCTTTGTATTCCTTTGTAGCATTCAAGTACGGTTTGATTCTCAGTTGGTATAAGTTCAGAAACTTTGTTTAGGGTTTAAACATGAAGTTCGGTGTAGAAGAGAAGACATTTTGTTGTTGCATGTAATTATTTTTTACTTTCAGATTTGAATCGGATTGACGAATTGCACAATTTGTCGGTGGCATTTGGGTCATCTTTGGAAGAATGTAACAAAGATAATACTCCAGAAATAAAGTCTAGAGTGATTGATATCAAGAATTTATTAAAATCATGAGCATAGATTTTCATTGGCCAGTAGACTTTGTGTGTCAGGTATGTAAAACCATGGGACCATTGTGATTTAACATAGTCACAAAGTATATGGACTGTTAATTTAACAGTATTTTATAAGAGACAGCAATGTAGTTTCTTGTATCATTGGTTTTGTTACATTCTTATGTTGTAGAAATGCTTATGATTAACAAATCTTACATACTTGTCTAACTTGGGAAGAAGTGAAACCTGGTAGTTCTGTTTTTTTTTTTCTTCCCCCGTTAATGGAGACAACATTGCAACCTTAATTGAAATCATGTTACTTTTACTTTTTTTTTTTTAAAAGGTGAGTAATATTAAGTGAAAGGACTGTCATGTAGGATTGTCAACATCCTCAGAATTGTTGGATGCCTCAAAATGTTAGGAAAATTATACAGTGTATTGTCCATGCAGTTATGCCTTACTAATAAATGTTTACTCTACCTGTGCTGCCATTTTTGAATTGTAAAAAAGTGGTTGTGACATAGGAGGGGGGGGGGGGGTGGTGGATGTTGAAGATTCAACTCTTCTAGGATGTTAATTTCATGTTGGTATGTTGTTACATCTCAGAGGCCTTCAACAAAATGGCTGTGGGAACCTTAAATGAATCTCACAAGTTGGTTATTACCTTTCAGCCCGAATTTTTTGTTTTCATGTTTTTCAGTATGTCCAGGAGTAAGTGGAAAGTCTTTAGAGGAGTTACATAATACATTTATTTCATGTGTATTGAGGTAAGATTTTTAGCTATCTTTCAGTCTTGTTGGTTGTGACCAAACTTGTGTTTTTAATGTGATTATTCAAGCAGGTTATGCCACCAAGTGAATCTTCAGAAACTGTAGGATGATATTTGTCAGTACATTCATGAAACTATTGAATCATGTTATGCAGCTAACAATGTTTTGAGGAAAAAATATTTTTGGAATAGTTACTGGCAGTATATGACTAGTAATTTCTGTCTCTGTATTTTGAACCTTTGTTGCATTGAATGTAACTTTGTTTGTTTATTTATTAATCATTACTATATGTGCAGGAGGTACATGGTGGTGCAGTTGGTGTAGGCAGTGTGCTACAAGCCGGAAGGTTGCGGGTTTGATTCCCGATGGGATCATTGATAACTTTGATTGACTTAATCCTTCCGGCTGCACTATGGCCATGGGCTCGACTCAGCCTCTAACGAAAATGAATACCAGGGATTTTCCAGGGGGCTAAATGTGGCTGGTGTATAAGGCTGACAACCTTACCACCTTCATGTACCGATTGTCTAGAAATTCTGGGAGCTTCAATCTCCAGGAACCCCAAAGGCCCCTCTAGGCCTGTTATGGGATAGCTTTACCTTTTACTATATGTGCACAGTATTTAGTATATGTTGTGATTTGTGTTTGAAATTGAATGGAACTATTCTGTTTATGTACTGTATGAAAATTTAAAAAAGGAATAAAAAGAAGAGTAGGAGGAGGAGGGAATATTATTTTTCAGCGTGTTCTTAATATGATTTTATCAGAAGCCACTTATGTAACACAGCTTCATGTGTGGATTTGAAAGTTTTTGTAAAAGCGAACACACAAGTATGAAGTGCAACTGTGGGGTTCCCACTTTTGAAAATAAGTTCTTTGTGACTCACCCTGGTACCTCTGATGTACCTAAATGTAATACTATCATTCATTGTGCTGACTACAGACAGTCTGTAAGATTGAAATGAACTGAAGGACTTGTCTTGACTGAAGCCTGCTTACTCTTGTGACAGACATGTGCTTGGAGTTCATTGCTTAAAACGTGGTAATTTAAAACGCACATTCTAGTATGCTATTCAAGTGCCGTGGATTGTTGTAAGAATCATGTATGTAAAACTGGAATAAAACAGGGTTTATAAATTTACTGGTTTGTGATTCTTTTAACAGGTTAGGGAGTCTGAATTCATTGAGTTTCTTATTATTTAATATTTTATTAAAGTAGGTTCTTGCTAGTAGTCCTTGTAATATATGCTATTTTTTATAGTCAACAGCTGATATATGTGAAGAGACTGCTGGGTGATAGAAGTTAGAATGGATTAATGGCTTCTTGTGGTGGTGGTGGTGGTGGTGGTGGTGGTGGTGGTGGTGGTGGTGGTGGTGATGCTGATGATGATACAAAGTTTGCTTTCTGTGATTTATATTCTGTACATTTTTTTGCAGCATACCATAACGTATTATAGTCAGTCTGTACATATGCATATTATCACTGTATAGCAATGTACGAGAAATTAATTTTTATTGAGCTGTTGGTAATACATGTATACAGGTTGGTGAATAGGACGGTGGTTTCAAACTGACAGGAAAGGGGCAGTTATCTGGTAGACCCTTATTGTTTGATCCAAGACAAAAGTGACTACTGGAGGACAGGTAATGCAATAGTCACCAGGAAGGAAATAAGGCTGAGCCTTGGGTATATGACAAGAAGGCACATATATTGGAGAATATGAATAAAACCCATAAGTGCAGGAATGTTTCTACTCCATTAGACAAACAGACTGTATTACAAGCTCTTGACTTGGTCCAGATTGACTCTGAATGCACCTGGAACTCTCTGCAGTTGAGTTGTACTTGTGGAATGTAACTCAATACAGGTGATACAAATGCAGAACATGGGTGGCATACAATGACCTTGCCAACATACTGGTAAAGTATGGGTCTGGAACTCCCATTTCAGGCCTGGAATGTGCATGTGATATCCCAAGTTAGAGTAAGTAGTGTTGGACAGTGGACATGTTTCCACAGCAGTGGTCAGTGGTTGTGGACATAGCAATCTTCCAGGCCTGAATTGGCGCATCCGTGTTAAGATGCACATGGAAGCAAATATTGGATGGTGGTGAGGTGGAAAGTTGAAGTTGGTGTGTGATTAGTGCTAGGTGTTGCTGGTAGTGGGAGGAGTGGAGGTACATTCAGGCCCACTGGTGGAACAGGACAAAACTGACCACATGTTGAAACAAATGAAAAATCGAGAGAGAGAGAGAGAGAGTAAAGTGATTTAGACTGTGCAGTAAGGAAAGGAATTAGGGATTTTGGAGTGAACTGGAGGTATGAAGAGAAACAATAAGAGGAATGGTTTTGTGTTTTAAGCAGATGGAGCAAACAGTGAAAAAGTGGGAAGAGAAACAGCAGGCGACACTTAGCAGTAAAGTAGATGGTTGGAAGCAGAAAGGAGAAAGAATAATGTTGTGATTTTGGAACTTGAAGAGAAGATAAATAAGAGGTACATTGGTACAGTGAAAAAGAATGGAACTAGAGACATTCATTACTAAAGCTAATCGTGTATTGAGAATGGGGGGGGGACAGAGGTCAGTGACCTATTCTGGTAAAATTTACTTTGTGAGAAGAAGCGCTGAAAGATATAAAATATTGGTACATTCAGAGATTAGAGTGGACAAAGATTTTTGTCTGGAAGTGGGAAATACACTGAGCAGGTTAGTACCCTATTCAGTGGATGCTAAGAGAGGAGGACAGAAGGCATTTTTGAAGAAAGGTAAGTTGGTGATGAACTGAAGAATTGATCATCTAAACTTATTATTGAAGAATGAGAAAAATAGAGATGTGGATGCCCCTACAGATCAAAGGTTGGAATGCAATGAGGAAACTAGTCAGCAGTATTTGGATATTGGAGGACACAGTGGTTTAGAAAAGTGAACATAAAGGCAAGAAGAAGCTACATGAGTTAGAGAGGACTTCAGAACAAGGAGTTTCCACCACAGGGTGCTATGTCTTTGGTCTTGTATTTTTACATTGATCAGATTTCAAACATGTAAATTGTGAGATTTGAGGTTCTTATGTTGGTTTTGATCATGATTTAAGTCTTCTGGGCTATGATACAGCATTGATTGGTAATGCTACTGAAGTTTCAGAGAAACTTGCTGCTTCCATCTTTTCAAGTTAACTCCTCTTGGTCTACATAGACACTGAAGATATAGGAAACAAGCTGTTCTGAGTCTTTGGCAACTATTTACCAATCAGCGTGACATCATATACCAAAAGACTGAGTCTTCAACTTGCACATTGTTTTTCCTATTCTTGTCTTCTTTTTTGTTCTGAAGGTTTAACTGAAATCACCAAATTTCCATGCAGAAAACTCTTTGGTTATGCATGGAGTTCATAGACTGTATGACTTACCTTGAGTAATTAAAATTGATGATAATAAACTGTGTGAGAGGATGTGGACTCAGTTCTTGGGGTGGGTTCCTGTGACTGCAGTGAAGAACGCTCTGTTTTCTTTAAACTATGGGGAATATTTTGCTCAAAAACATTGTAGTGCCCTAGAATTTTATTTATTTTATCTTGTAGAAAACAATATCACATATTTATGAATTAGTTGTACTTTGATTTGTACTTAATTTAGGTTATCAGTCATAGCTTTTATGAAGTAAGTGTTGTTTTTGTCACTCTTGTTCTTTGGCGCGTGAAGATTTACAAAGACGCGTCACAAAGAAATATAAGATTGAGATCATAATTACTGTTAAACTAACACCTGTAAAAATGTAGGTTGCCAGAAGAGGATTCATGCTGGCAGTGATTTCAGGTGAAACATGTAAGGCATCTTTGGCTTGTGTGTCAGCCTCAAATTCATCACTGTGCCTCATGTTATCACGTCACCTTTAAGTGTACATTGGTGTAAATTTGACAATAGATGTGGTGTTTTATAGTGCATGAAAGTAAATCCCATTGGAGCTAGAAGTAACAGACTGACACACAAGCAGCACATTAACCTTGATGTAATTATACATTCCAGGTTAAACTTTGTAGTCAATGAAATTATTGTTGGCATGGTTAGTTACTCTGAAGACACAAGCAGTTTAAAATATTATGTTATTTAGAGCATCAGTTTTATCTGGTTAGTAATGCCATAGCTGATTACACAAAAGAGTACCATTCAGTTCTGAATAATAAGAAATTACATAGAACGCTAAAATGTCATAATTAGAGCTTCTCACCAACATATTCACTGTTTCTTGGGAGAGAACCTCAATCAAGAAATGCTGAAACATGTAGGATATTGTCTGTCTAAGGTGAAATTATGTTTTGAAGTATGAAGGAGGAAGATAGAAGATTCTGATCTGAGTGGTTAGAAGCATTAATAGTATTTAATCTGTTCTTACTGTACATTGTTTGTCAATGTATTTGTGATTTGTCACCGTTATTCCCAGACACTTGAACTTTGCCACAGTTCCACTCAATTTATTATCTTGGAATTATACCCAATATATGCACCAGTGTTGGGACATACAGTGGTACAGCTGGTTGAGGCATTGCACTAAAGCCAGAAGGTTGTGGGTTCAATTCCCGATGTCACTGGAATATTTCATTGACTTAATCCTTCCAGCCATACTATGGCCTTGGGCTATACTCAGCCTCTAACAGAAATGAGTACCAGGAACATTTCCTGGGGCATGAAGGTGGCCAGTGCATAGGGCAGACAACCTTACCACGTTCATGTGCCAATTCTCTTGAAATCTGGGAGCCTCAACCTCCTGGAACCCTCAGGACATGTCCAGGCCTGACAGGGATTGCTCTACTCCTACTTTTACCTTTACGTGTACTAGTGAATCACAAACTTTCATATCTATAGTGTTAACCTTGATATTGCACCATGTACACATGCGTGTGTGTCTGCATGCCGACACACACATATGCACGCATTCACATGAACATTATTTTAGACAAATTACATGCTGTGGTTTCCAGGGCTGTGAGCAAGACATCTAACAACATGACATTGACCCTACCTTACTGTGATAATACTATCCTAATATGAACTTCTTCATGCTCCTTGCAGCATTCTTCCCACAAGTTTGGAGTGATACATTGTGGTAGCATTCTTCAAGGTGCTGGTACACCGTGTGGCATATGGATAATGAGGAGTCTTACTGAGAGAACGTTTGGTTGTAATTAGATGGCAGTTATATCAGTATTGCCCTTTGTCCATGGCATATTTAACATTCAGGTGACTGGTTAATGTTGTAGTTACATTTATTTGTTGACAGGTTAATGTAGTTACATTTATTTGTTAACATAAGATATTACTGCCAACAGTTTGGATCAGACTTTGAACAGCTTGAACATTAAACTGCATCACCACTCAGTATCAACTTTTAACATATCATCTTTTAAAGTAAGGAAAGGGATGCAGCAAATTACAGTAATTTTAATCACATCCAAAATGTTGGTATCTACTTCAGGCAGTACCCTTAATGACAATTAGAGAATTATTAGAAACTCACAGATTGGAAACAGAATGTTATTTGTAACTAAATTTGTATAAATAAAAAGTTATGTTATAGTATTAAAATACAGAACTATTAAGCACAGCAGGAAATTGATGTTGTGGCAACAAATTATTATGCTGCATTTTAGTTAACAATGGTGTTATAAAGAAGGCATATCAAAAAGTAGAAATTTCATTACATACCTTGTAATGCAGATTTATATCACACCCACTTTTACATGTGAGTGAATTTTATTGTTATATGTTGTATGCTATGGTGGACTGTGTGACACTGAATTTCACACATTATGTCAAGTCCCTGATGTGATTAGTTTGATATTTCTGATGTCCACCAGTCCAGATTTACATTATAGAAATGAATAATGCTAAACTGTCTTGTAGCATTGAATACACTTACCTGCGTATACATTTTTGTCCTGGGTTTTCCATCCAGTTGTCTGGGCCAACACAACTGTCATATTCTTCATACAGGTCATGGTAGCAAGATAAATATTTCATAAATTTTGCCAGAACATAATATTAGCAACAACATTAATTATGTTTATTGTCAAACTAAGTTTAATGAAGCTTGTTTTAAAATAAATTAATGTCCTGTAAAACTCCTGAACTTGATTGTAGGACAACTGTTAAAAATTGGACAGGAGCACATAAAATGTGAAACACAGTTAACTGGTACAAGAACCGTAAGCATGGCACTCAAATTTGAAATCAGTATACATATTCATAGGCATTAGCTGATTGGTGATTATAGTAATTGTGTTAAGAATACAGGTAATGGCATCAGGGACAAAGTCAGGTAAATGAATATTTCTGAATGATAGATATGATATGTGATATTTCTGCAATTCTTGAATAGGATTTAAATGTTTAATATGTTTGAAATGATGTTTGAATTTCTTTTACAACAAAGAATTGACTTGGCAGGTTGTTCTGGTTGGTGGCACATTCTGTACCTTTTTTGTTTTTAACCTTCTGATATAATTATGAGGAGCTCTGAAATGTTACTTTTAAATAAGTATTATTAGGGTGATATATTAAAATCAATGAGATCAGCAGACCATGTAGCACACATGGGAATATTATATTTGCATGTTAAATTTTAGTGGGGAACCTGTAAATTAAGGGTCCATTTCAAATGTCTAGGATAGGTGGGTGGATGGAAGTGGATCGAAAGGAAATGTGGCGTAAAGGATCCCTTGGTTTGATTGGTTCAGGATGTGGACCACTGGTGGGCTTTTATGAATATGATAGTGAAATTGACGTTTCATGAAAGTGGGAAATTTTTTGTCAATTTTCAAAGGACAACTCTGTAAAAAGAGTTAGTTATCATGATAAGAATTGCATAACATACAACTTACTTACTAAAGATACATGTTCAAAATCTTTCAATTCAACAGTAATTTTGTGTTAGACAGTACATGTGTGAAAACTGCCACTCTTGCACAATCTGACATACAGTGTTTTAACAGCTGTTGTATGTGATATGTAAGAATCATGTGCATTGAGAAATTTGCATGTCTTGTTGTAGCCATCCATGGTCCTCATATTGTTTTGTCAGAATTGAGGGCATTGGGAGAGTCATAAATTTGTTTTCTTAACCTTGCAATTTATGAACTGTATGTTTTGTAACCCACTGTCTCCCCCATCCCCTTATTTGTCTATCAATTAAATATTTTGTGGAAAATTTATATTTCATGTTTGCTTACACATGCATGTGACTATGATAATTACCCTCTTTTTATCCATACCCTCCACCTGCCAGTGAAGCTACCAGCCTTGATTAAGTACCTTTACTTAGTGGCATAAAAGTAAAGAACAAGTGATCCTACATCATTGATGACTTTGGAATGAAAGATTTGAATCTGATTTTATTTTATGCATGTAAAGTGGCCTGGACATATAGGTAACCACTTGCCAAGATATAGTACTCCAATTCAGAATGCATGGAGCTATACTTTCAGCCCCCCCCCCCCCCCCCTTTCTTTTTGAAATTTTTTATTTTTTTTAAGGAAAAAAATTTTTTTTTATATTTTTTTTTAAAAATTTTTATATTTTTTTTTTATTATTATATTTTTTTTTTTATTTTATTTTATAATTAAT
>Ga0123355_10005446_pt1 | contig 18643 bp, 12 predicted proteins | sample TergutEmb28metaG_3_FD_89872 | JGI IMG/M metagenome (GOLD analysis project Ga0123355, IMG submission 89872) | Embiratermes neotenicus P1 segment gut microbial communities from Petit-Saut dam, French Guiana - Emb289 P1 | ecosystem: Host-associated > Arthropoda: Insects > Digestive system > Gut ... | reverse complement strand
TAGAGCAGAAACGGAACGTGATGGCACACGCGCAGAAACCAGATTTGGTTTTCCAGCGAAACGGACGAGTCCATTTATATCGGCGGGGGTGTCAGTTCATTCGGCTGCTGGCAGCCGAGGTGTTCGCATCAGCGGTAGTAATGCTGGATAGACCGTGTCCGATACAGTGCACGACTGCTGGCTACCCCCTCCATTCGCCTTTTCCCCCTTCACTTCTCCACCCGTGCGTTTTCGTGTGCCATCACATTCCGTTGCTGCTCTACCAACTACCGCCTTCCCAATACCTGCCGATTTGTAATATATGTGTCTGTCAGAACATCTCACCTTCCTTGTTACTTGCTTCTACTGTTCATCGCAGCTGCTAAATAAAATTACTCTCTCTTTACAGGTTTATAAACCTTCTACACAGCACGTCTCCTTTAGTGGCCCCAGTACAACGAACTGACGACATAGGCCCTACTTCGGTGGGGAGGAATGGATTACAGAGAACACGAAAGGATAATTCCTGCTTCATCTCCTTCGAGAATGGAAGTGTACCTACAACGAGAAGCACACCCTCTGTCATCACTACCATGCAACAGCAGTGGCAGCAACGACTGTCTACCGCTTTGCAATGCGTTTCTTGGTTCGACTAAAGTTACGACACTTCGAAGGGATCCAAAACATGTCGTCAAGAAGCATTAACTGTGGAAGAAAGAGAATCTAACAAATTACCGCTATACTGGAAAATCAAATCACGTGGAACGACAATATTTAATAATATATGAGTGTGAAGAAAGTTAATATATATACTAATACCGTATTGTTTTCTTAAAAATAAACGAACGTTATGATGTGGGAGAATATCCGATTATGTTTCATGTTATATCAGTGTTTGATTTGTTGTCTGTTGAACTAATTTCTTTCCACTAATTTATGATATAGACAACCGTGATGAAGATATCTAATTTACCGGAAAGGTTTATTCTATAGGCTAGCAAGTGTGAAGAGGCCAAGAGCCGAGCAGCAAGAAATAAGACTCTCACAGCTTTATATTTGTAATTACAACAGGGTAAGACTGGAATCATTTACCAAAGACTTCAAATACCAAAGTAACTTCTATGTATGAATTTGTAGTTCACTTTTCATTGCTGTCCGGACTTACCATGTACGTTTACATAAATAGTTTGGTGAAGTTTCAAGGTGGTTTCTTATAGGATCCACTTAACAAAATACAGCGGATCTTATTCCTATAGTAAAACCAACTAGATCCACCAGTGTATCAAATTTATTTATTTTAGAATGACACTCTACATGTCTGAGACTGTCTTTCCGTCCATAATCAGAATACAAGACTGTACATACAGCAACAGACAGTTAGAGAGAGGGTGAGGTACGTCAAAACACAATTGTCTTGTATCATATTTATTATGCTGACGAAGACATGTTTCGGCCACTGTGGGCCAACTTCAGGTCACAAAAATGTATATAGAGGAAAACTATACAGAGTGTGATCATAGTATAGGTGCATATTCTAAACTATCAATGAGATCTCATTGTTGGTTCGATTGCACATATTGAGCTAAAAGTACCTCTTCTAAGTAGTGTATAATAATGGGTATATATATATATATATATATAAAACTAAGTAATACCTAGTCTTACAAACGTGCATTAAGCTAGCATAACTTCACAAGGGCTAACAGATTCTCCACCAGACAGGCTAAGGATACTTGTAGTGTTCTGGACGTATATTTTGCCATAAAATACAACAACTTCAGGAACATTCGTGTAACCGTCACCGATATACCAGCGCGCCAGGAAGGCTTGGGACACCCCTAGCTCTCCACTTTGCACGTACACACCCCTCCTAATTTTTCGCCTGATATAGGGCGTACTGCTTATATATAGGGCGTATTGCTTATATATAGGGCGTATTGCTTATATATTACAACCTAGCTTAATGCACATTTGTAAGGCTAGGTATTACTTAATTATATACATATATCAATTCCTATAATTTACGTAGAAGAGGCACTTTTAGCTCAATATGTACAATCCAACCAACAATGAGATCTCGTTGATAGTTTAGAATATGCATCTATACTATGATCACACTCTGTATAGTTTTCCTCTATATATATTTTTGTGATCTGAAGATGGCCCAGAGTGGCCGAAACATGTCGTCGTCAGCATAATAAATAGGATACAAGACAGTTGTGTTTTGACGTACCCCACCCTCTCCCTAATTGCTTATAACACGACGGGAATTACATCAACAGGCATTTGTCAAACGGGTACTGCTCTCTGCTTGTTAGCAAGTAGATAGCAGTATCTGTTTAATAAATGCCTGTTGCTGTATGTAAAGTCTTGAACTCCTGATGATGGACGGAAAGACCGTCCGAAACATGTAGTGTAATTCCAAAATAAATAAATTTGATACACTGGTGCATCTAGTTGGTTTTACAATAGAAATAATATTACGATGTACGGCCCTTTGAACGTCAAACAGCGGATCTATTTGGTACATACGAGTTTGGCATAATAAAGTCTACTCTGAACACGTAAAATATCGTTTAAGTAGCTCAGCAGGTGGGAGGGTAGCAAACGGGCACTCTCCTCTACTGATTACAGTTTGCATGCAATACAACAGCATTGAAAACAAATGGGCGTGGCCAGTGTTAGGTAAAAGCCTAATTCCCCTTAGCCTGCTAATCAATATTAAATAAAAGGCCTAAAATGGAAGTAAATTTATCAGCGGGACCACACATATCAGAATGCTGAAAAGTCATCCTACCTATCGGGCATTCTAAACTGTTCATGTAAACGTACAGCACAGGCAAAATGCATACTTGGTCTTCTGTCAGGATTCGAGCTTGTTCTAATTTTGCCCCACTTTGTATTCAAAGTTCAAGAAATTCATTTTTAAGCATGTTATTACCACTGTTGCAAAATATGTCATAAGCCAGCTTTAAGACAGCACCTGATGCGACTATATACTTCAGTCTACTTAATAAACGTTCAGTTTACTGAACAAATTAAACTAAATATACAGTTCTATCAGACGGGTTCAATAAACTGACTTGACAATTTGAAGTTACTCCGAAATTTTTCAACAATAGACCGGTATATTGTTTGTTCCGTTGTGTTTTACTTGTTTGTCGCTGTCTAACAATACAAAATATTAAGGGTGTATTCAAGGCCCAAATATTTAAGTTTTCGATTTCTTCTACTTTTTCAAAACTCATACAATGTTATATTAGTAATAGATACGAGACAAAGCAGCTCGAAATGAATTAATACAAGGCTTAATAAAAAATAACTGATGGAAGTTAAAACGTTACGAATTGTACTACACAATCTCATTAGAATTAGAAAGAAAATACAAGATACACAGAAACTGAGACATGTCGCACTAATATAACTTGTTTCAAAAGAATTTCAATGTAATGTGTTCACCTGTGTGAAGCTTGAGTTTCATGTCAGTTATGTACTGGTAGAAAAGTCAGTTCCTAACTTACAGTTACGCAACATTTTTGCATTTTAACAACCAATCTGTTAATGCTCTTCAAGGAATTAATCGGCGTCTTCGTGTGGGAATGATACCAAATACGTATATAAACATGAACAGAGAAAAAATGTAAAATTTCTTATTTTATTTTATTTTATTTTATTTTACGGTAGTAATTATGAACCCTCGAACACTTACGTGTTTATACAGCAAAGTGCAGTTTCTAACTTACGCATAGTAACGTTTAAAACTTAGAATTGCACTTTTTCCGCAAAGTTATTTGTGTATACGTGCCAATTTTCTGTTTTAAAGTTCAGATTCCAAATAGTACGATCATATTCGACAGATACACATTTGGATATTGGCCAATATGTTTTAGCGGTAAAAAGTTCTAATAAGTATCATTTCATTTGTCTCCTACAAATTAAATTTCGAAAGTAAATATGTCGTTAACATTTCTTAGAAAAATTCATTTAAGTGGGGTAATTGAATGTGATTCAATTCTGATGATTGTAGATTATATTTCATAGGTGGTCCGTTAAACAAATGTTTTCTGATCTGTTAGTACCAGTTCGAAAGTTAAGTTGACTATTAGTTACGTGCAATACTACACAATACTTGTTGTACGAAAATTTTATTTCCACGTTATGGACAGAATTATAAAATCTGTAGTGATACATTAAGATTCCAGGTTAGGGAAACGTTTTATTGCAGAATTTTTAACTTTTATGGAAACCGGTTTTATCTAAACTGTACACAAAGAGTCCGTATCTACTTCACACAGAACAAACTCCAAGTTCATTGCATAAACCAGGGAAACAATCGTTGTTCATATATAACGTCTCAAATAAAGAGCAAAATTTAGAAATTTCAGAGTTCTTGAAATGTCACGTCAGTTTGTACATGCAGTTAACACTAAGCTAAATACTGTGAATGCTGTCGATGATAAACAATGCTCATTGGTCGCTTGATATTCCATGGCTAACTGTCACTGAGTCAGATGGTACAATTCTCAGACGACTTTCACTGCATCATCTCCAGACGCAGTAGATCACTGCTGGTCTCTGTAGGGCCGAAGAGTGAAACTCGCCCCACTGCATGCCCCCCAAAATGTAGGTAAACTCCAAATTTCGTAAAGCAAGTTTCTGTTCCCAGCATTTGCATTTACAAGGAATCGTTGTTTTCCATATTGAAATAAGCGTGCTGCTTACTTTTCTTGTACACTTTTCTCATAAAGAAAACCGTAAGGAACTTGACGAAGTGCGAAAAATAATACACGTTGTATAAAAAAATATTTTGCACGCTGCAAATGCGACCAAATTTAAGATAATCTTCCAGTTATAGAGTAATTAGAAAGAGGTATATTTTTAATACCGCGGTTCCCAAAACACTAAATTTAATATACCGCCATAATATTTAAACCTTTTGTTACATGAACAGTATCCCTATTCCACTCCTAAATTTACGGACATTTGAAATACTCGAAAAGATTAAATTTATTGGCTTTATTGGCTTTAAAAGGTAACATTTTTTTGAAGTTACGAATTTCGTTTGGAAATAAAGCTGCCACATTATAAGCTATATCAAGGGACAGTCGTGAGGCATAAAAAAACAGACAAAAATGACTACTTAGTGAATTACATCTTGAGATAAACGATTATAAAATTCTGACAAAAGAGGATCTCTTTCAAATGTATCTGTCACAATGAAAGAGGTCCTGTGCAGGTGGTTGGGAACCGCAGCTCGATGGTATAGGTACTTAGTTTATAAATGAGTTATATTGAATGATGTGTGTGCTGCCTTTATGCTGTATAATAATCTATATCAATGTTTCTAGTCGTAAAATACCAAACGAGGAAGGATGAGATTTACACCTTAAATATCTTGTTGATTAATGGAAAAGTAAAATATTGTTTGGCTAAGAATATGTTGAACAATGATTTTTTTTGTAATGTAGATACCCTATATTTAAATAATCTGTAATGATTATATCACATTAGTGACCATGCAGGAAGATCTCCACTCAAAAGTGTGTTTTTTCCATGCACTATGGAGGCTCAAAAATCCAGGTTTGATTTTCCCCCTAACATGAGAAGAATTTTCTTCTGAGATTTTCCTTGTATCCTACGTAGGGTGCCAGATCGAATTTTCCCTCACAGTGCCTGCAACTATCAGTGAGAATTATCTCAGTAATTAACCAACTTGATGCACAAAATTTATGTTTTAAAATAAATGTATCTCATGCTTCTACATGTTTCGAGCACATGTGCTCGAAACATGTAGAAGCATGAAATAAATTTATTGTAAAACAAAAATTTTGTGCAGCAAGTATGTTAATTACTGAGATGCACGGTCAGCAAAGCGTCAAAATATCAGTGAGAGTTTTCCCAGCCTACCCGCAACAGCACTAACTGGGATTTTCCCTTTCGTTATAATTGTTTATAAGTAATTAAGATCAGTGTTTGGGCAACCTGTGCCTAATTTTCGAAACCAGAAAGAAATCGGCGTCTTTCCTCGGACCGCCTGTCCAGCACGGACATTTTTATACATACTGTTTCTGTCTGCTGCGTTTCGCTTTGGAGGAACACAGAGCCACACATGGAAACTGTGCAGTCTATAAATTTATAAATCATAAATTGTTTGTTGAATATAAAGACTTTTCATTCCAACAAAGATTTTTCAAACTGCTTTGCGAAATGTGACATTTTACTCCTCTATGACAAGCGTAATGACAATAGCTAATTCCCAGAATCCTATTTTGAAGTTTTGTACCCCTGCATCCTGTTTCATGCCAATATCTATTTACCAAAATTTGGTAAATATTTATTGACGTGATCCAGAACCCTGTGTACCTAACCACGCTCTTTCGTTTCTTTCCCAGCATTCTTCACAACGACACTAAGTCACGTGCTTTTTATATCATCGATATATCGGTTAGATAGTGGCGGTCCTCTACAGTCCTTGGAATAGAAAGGATAACACATTTAAACTGCACGCCTTTGTAAGTTGTCTATAGTGACATACAGAACTTCTAACAAATTCCTTATAGAATTAAAAGAATAGTTATATCATTATTATTATTATTATTATTATTATTATTATTTACTGCAATTGAATATTCACTTGGTGGCAGTAGTCCTTACACTAGTACAGACAAAACCAAGAAGAAAAAATATATACATAAACGAGGCAATAAATAAACACAGTACAAATAATACAAAACACCGTCACTACAAGTACTCATATTACCAAAACACCCACATATTACACATACACACACCCACACATTACCAAACAAGTTAAAACAACCACAGTACAAGATACACATCACAAGAAACAGACACAATACTTTCAAATACCCTTAGTATAATGTCAACTTAATGTACGTTCATGATACTTTTGTCCCAAAGAACTTCACCGCAGCTCACTTCATTGCACTGCACTTAACTTCAAAACAAAACCACTTCACATATATCGCGTCGGTTCACTCCACATCACTACACTTCACATCACTTCACTTATTTGCACTCAATCCACACTTGAATTCCTTTGCTTGTAACTAAACTCTTAACTTTCGTTCTAAATATGTTCAGTTTACAGGGGAGGAGCACTAGTAAGCCAGCACGTAATTGGTTCCGGCGTTTAATGGTCCTATTTACGAAAGAGTATTTATCGACATCTGTTTTTTGTTTCTTAGTCCTAATTTGGCGATTAAGATGGTCCCTACTTAGGTAGCATGGTGTTAGAAGTCTATTCCCTTTCGCTTTCAAAGCCCATCCCCCGGTGTATGCCTTCAAAAGGGCGCATATTCGGGTTATAATTCTACGCTGTGCCAAAGTGTTCCAAATCGACTCATTTATATTATATGCAAATTCAGCCACCCTCTTTTGCACCCGATTTAAAGCGCTAACCTGATCTTCTCTGTATGGGTCACAACACACCGCTCCATAGTCAAGTATCGGTCTCACTAGTGCCGTATAAGATAAACGTTTCGTATTTCCCTTTTTGAGTATACGAATTATGAAATTAAGTGCCTTCAATGCTTTTCGTAGCGTGTAATTTCCATGATCTGCCAGTTTACATCGCTGCATATATTTTCCTCCGGGATTAATTTGTCCCCAATATAAAACCTTATTCGTTCCTTCACTCTTGTTTTGTGAAGCTTACTGCTTAACTTTTGCCTGGATTTATATTCATTTCATTTTCTACCGTCCATTCCCCTAATCTATTTAGGTCCATCTGTAACTTATGAATATCAATACTATCCTTTATTTTCCTGTATATTATACAATCACCTGCGTATAGCAGTATATTAAGCTCAATGTTCCTCCAAATATCATTAACATAAGCGACGACCAGTAGAGGACATAATACGTTCCCTTGCGGCACTCTTGAGGTTAATCTGACTTCCTCAGAGAGTTGCCCGTCTACTCTAACTCTCTGCGAATATCCTAAGAGAAATTCCTTGATCCATACAACTACCCTCAAATCAACTCCGGTTACCACGATTTTCGTAAGCAGTCTATCATGTGGAACTAAATGGAAGCCTTTGAAAAATCTATTATTATCGCGTCTGTCCTGACTCCCTCGTCTAGTGAATCCGCGATATCCTGACAAGCCGTAAATACTTGACTTTCGCATTAGTACCCTGGTATAGAGACATGCTGATCCTCATAAAACCACCCACTCATTTCCCAGATACCCGGCTGTGTAGAAGTCGTGAGTTCTTCGAAGCTACTTTCCTAATAGGCTATGTCTCTGTCTTCGAAAAATCTTCCATTTGTGTCCATTTTAAAAAATCCCTTCAAAAGGAGATAATAGGATTTCATCAAAACCTTACAGAAAGAGTCTTAAACTATGGTACAAAAGCTTAAATGCATTTAGGTGTGCAGCTAAACGGGTGAAAGAGAAGAGCAAGTTATACACTTAGGTCTGCAATGTATACCCCCAAAATTACTTTACCGTAAATTTCTGTAGGTTTTAATGCGATTTTGAGCAAGAATTTGTTATATAATCCACAGATAAATTTCGCGTTGCAAAATGTTCACTGCAAAACATCAAAACGTCTCTACCCCAACAGAGATAAACTTCAGTTACATACAACTGTTCCTCGTCTTGTGTTCTGTTAATATCACTTCTACGGAACTGCATCCAAAAAACAGTGAAAATCTGTTGTTATTCTGTAGCCCATGACCTTCAATTTATCGTATGGTCTTTATATTTATCGACTACGTACAATTCTCAGAAAACGTAACTGTTCCAAATACATCTAAAAACAGAAAAGTCACGTTTAGAGTGACTTCGTTGAGCTTTGAGCTACAGATGGACAATAACAATATGGACACTAAGTCGTACATCATTGTGATGTGCACAAAAATGGATTGTGAACATGTGTTTGGAACCAGCACGGGTAAAATTTCTTAAGCAATCTTTGAACATTACCAAGCTAACAGAGAAATAAGTGACAGATTCCAAGATCAAAATAAGGACAGTACAATTTTCCACAGGCATCAGGAATCGTGCAGTTGCATGAAGAAAAGTGCAGAAGAAGAGATTATCACACTTAAATATGAAATATAAAGAGAACAACAAAAGAAAAGTGTGGACTGGACAGTTCCTGCAGAAGATGTGATGAAGAAGAAGCTGCATGTATAAGCCTTAACAAGCAACTACACGCAGTTCCGGACAAAAGACTATGAAAAGAGCTGATAATTTCCGAAACGTGTATATGACTCTTACGTGGACTATTAACAATATTCTGTTTCTTTAATATTCATGTCAGCGAACTGGAATCAAGCTAGATTCCAAATAAAACCACACGTTTAAAATTACAATTGTTTAATTAACTGTTCTGTTTACACAGCTGAAGGAGAAAGGGAAGTATAATATTTTTAATTCCGCACTGCTCTCGCTGCTGCAGGAATTCAACGTGCGTACGTTGAAATGTAGTTGATATTCTGTTTGTAAAGATGAGAGAAATTCAGTCCCAGTTTGAGAGTAAAACTAGACATATATGAAGTAACTCAATATTAGAAATTCTATTTCAGTATGAAAGTGATTAACAAAATGAGTCTTATTAGCTTTGGGAAAATACCCATTAAAATTGGTCAATTTTCATACATTTTCGGTTCCGTAATTTCCCCTCCAATGTCATTATATTTCTAATAAGTTGTAGACTGTGCTGAATTTACTCTTCAAGACGGATGTCACAACCCTATCATCCGTGAACCTATTTGAACATGCGGATAAATCACCAATTGATGGTCTTATTTTTACACAGAAAAATAAACCTTATGACACAGCTGATAGTTTCACAGCGTATTATAACATTCGGTAGGAGTACCAATCAGACATTATCTTTTGATACTTGTTGTTAATTTAAAGTAGGATTCTAACTGTCGAGAAATTAAACAATTTTGTTGCTAACGATCATCAGAACTGTTAACAAAATGCCCCCGTACAAAAATATCATGAAGATTGTTGGGCTTGCTGTTGTGAATGCGGGCATGCAGGCGCTAAAGTGCGCTAAATTCCTGCAGACGATAGCACCTGCAATTGACAGGTTAGTTAGTTTTCAAATGTTGTGTCATACTTTGGATGTGATTGTAGTTTATAAACTCCAGATATCTCAAACATATGGCTATTAAAAATAAGTTTAGCATGGAAAAGCACAAAATCAACCAGAACGCCACGTCTTCCTCTTCGGCTTAGAATCCCACCGAACTAATTCTGTAGGACAACAAATGTTGAAAACCATCGTTGAGAGAAGCAGAATATCACAACACGATGCCGACTGATACATAAAATCAAATTTCAAGTTCAACATATTTCTGATAAGAAGTGTAAAGGCAGGGAAGTGTAAAAGAATTAATATTCTTCGGAATTTTGCACTAAAGATTTTCGTGCGTTCCAAGGTACGGACGTATTAAAGTAGTTCCCGAGAATGCGCCCGGCAGGTAGCAGGCACAATGTGTTTAAGGAATAAAGAAGACTGGTGGGATAGAACTAATACATAAAACTGTTTCCATTCCAAACACCGAACTCGAAGAATGCACCGCCCTGGATATCTGAAGCTACGTACTCACAATATTCGTAACCATCGTCATCAATTGAAGTTCATCCCCACCTTCCACAATCTAAGGTAAAGCCATGTCATGGCGACAAAGTTTAATACTCAATATAATCTCAAGAATAGAAGGGTGTAAAGGTGAAGATGACAGCCAACGAACTCAGTATATGATCCAGTTACGAGGTTCTGTACACAAGTTACAGGACCAGTGGACACCACAAAATCAGAAAACTTACGAATGAAGTTTCTCTTAAGAGACGTTAGATGAATGCAAGTGAATTAACCAGTAGGAAAGGCAAAGAGCTGAAACGTTGGATAAGCTGGTTTGGATATATAAACTTAAAAGTCGTGTATATGAAAGGTGTGGCAATTTATTGTGGATTAATAACAACCCAGTAATTACTATTTTTTTCTAGGGACAAGTTCCAATTCAGAGTCTACGAAGGAAGAGGTATATGTGTTTAAGGAAACTGGCATATATATTTTAGAAGAGACAACATGTTCTTAGAAACACGTCTTTATTCTTCGCTCTGGAAGGAATAGCCCTGCAAATTATGGAGCCGACTGCGAAATATAGAAAAAACCAAATAACTCTTGTCTCTAGACTTCTTGCTATTGGGCAATGTAATGTAATGTATCACTCAGTTTCGCTTCAGTTAAGACATAAAGCTGTAATATAGTTATTTTCATTTTTATTTCGTGCAATAGTCTAATGATTGGATATTGGCCAACTAATTGCACTGTTATATGTTTTTAAAATATTTATTTACAATTAACACTTTAACACATATCACTTTGTTTAAAATTCGTCGTTACTCCTACATGTTTCGGTCCTTCTGGACCATCCTCAGGGAGTGGTATGTTCCTAGTATTGAAGTTGCTAGTATTTTATATTTGGTGTTGTGACGGCATGCGTTTGGGTGTTCAGGTTATGTCTGCGTGCCTTGTTGATGTGTCTGTTGCCGGTCGTGTGCAACACGACCGGCAACAGACACATCAACAGTGCAATTAGTTGGCCAATATCCAATCTGTAATAAAGTTTTCAACACAAAAAACAAGTGCATCACAAGTAAGTCAGCAAAAAGCGAAACGTTTAACATGATCATGAGCCAGTTACATCTATCTCTTCTCATTATCCAGCTCTCTCACTGGAATCTTTAAAATGAAGACGACACATTCGTTATCTTTATATCCTGATCTGCATGGTTTGGGAAATCATAAAACAACACTTCTTTAAAATTGACAAACACCAAAGCTTTCCATCAATTCTTTTCTGTTAAATACATAATCCTCCTCACTTTTATATTACTTTTTCGCACTTACTAAAACAATTTTCAAAATATTTACTACATTCAGCTGTTTCATTTATTCTATTCTATCATCGTGCCACCATCCTTACATACTTCGTTTTGCCTGTATTTACTTGGAGACCAATTTCTTTAAAACTCTATAAAAAAACATGTCTTATTATTTATGGCATTTGAATATCCCGCAAAGAATGGGTATCATAAACCAAGACCAATGACACGTCATATCTTCATAGGTCTCTCGGACATCGCTGTTGGCACACTATAGAAAATGAATTAAAATGGAACATTTGTACCAAGTCCCTCTGCTGTAAGCCGTAACACTGAGTTTTCTGTGCATGTACCCAATATATGAACAACGGGGAACACTGACCTGAAAATTAATTGATTATGGCACAGACATAAGAAATAAATATTAATCACTTGTTGAAATATTTTGGATTTCTTCAAATCGAACAAGTTTTTATCAGTTAATGACGAAATAAAAATCCGAATTTACATTTTAAGATGATAATTAAAATACTTGCTTTTAATACCGCTGTTTCAGTTGTTTTTTTCCGATTTCTAAACTTTGCCAAACTTGATATATAAGGACAAAAACATACTGCGGTAATCAAACATGCTAGACTGCCTTCCTGAAAGTATGATGACTGGTATTTATTGAAGGATTTAGGAAAATAATTCTTATATGTGTGTGTGAAGAATTTCCACTCTTTTAAGACATAGGCAAGATTTTATTTAATTTTAGCATTAATACTGCATTCATTCATTCACTCATTCATTCATTCAAGGACTGACCAGTGAACAATGCTTTCTTTCACCACAAACTAAGGCTCTCCACACGCCTCTGTCTCTGTCAGTACACTCGAGTCACAATTTTTCCGTCCTCCCATCCATCCTTCCTCCTAACCATCTTCTTGGATTTTCTTTCCTTTGTGTTCTCTCTGGTCTCCATTATGGAACTCTTGTTGGCAAATTTATCCCTGACGTTCTCGCTCCTTGCCCAAACCTTTCTTATCGTTCTCAATGCGTACTAAATAAATAACACTTTACAGAATTTTTCAGGTAATTTTGATTCACCTAAGCCCACGTAAACAGCAAGAACATAGGCCTATACGAATATCCTGGGCATATTCTGAATTTACGGTAAAAGTCTGGAGTGCTGTAGACATTACATATTTGTATACGTGTAATACACGATGCTGTAAAGCAACAGCCCACTGTCTTCATTCTGGTATCAATTGTCGGTGTGAGCAATGTGAGTGACATCTCAACAACAACAACAACAACAACAACAACCACTGAAGAACTACTAGGTCTTTATCATTAAAACATTAAAGTACACACTGTGGGTTTTCTAAACATTCTTTACATTTGAAAAATTTTTAACACAGCCTTGCATATTTTTCTCCGTAATATGAGGAAAGCTTTTACAGAATTAATTTAGCAGCTCGGGAAGGAAATATGGATCAAGATGTCCACGCTAGGAAATAATGCCACTAGACAAAACTCAAACAGGAAATTTTATGTCATGTATTAGAAGTGAAACAACGGCAATGCAAATCGATGTCCAGCAAATGCGGATATATGTAACCGATTGGCGTGATTTATTATTATTATTGTTATTATTATTACTATTATCAACATCATCATCATTCGTTGTATCCTGTTATGTTCAAAGAATAATGTTGTACCTAATACTTACTGGCAAGTTGAATTAATCTTATTAATGGAACATTTGGTTAAATTTGTATTGTTGGCACAAATAGGTAGTGTATTGAGGTATTTTATTTTACCACAAAATATACCGGTCAAACAAGGCAGCTGTGATAATTTGTAGCGAAAATTTTATGTTGACATGTACACATACACATACACACACACACCCATACATATATACATACATGAATAAATAAATAAATAAATAAATAAATACATACATATACATATATATACACAAACATGCATACATACATACACGCCTACAAGCATATATGTATATATAAACATATAAATACATACATACATAACATTATATTACATATAATAAGCCTAAGGAATAAAATTTAATACCAGATTTTCGTTAAGATATTTTATCGGAGAATTAAGATGTCAGTTTAAGGGATTATATTTTAGTTGCTGTTAATGACGCTTTCTTTGAAAACGTGTTTGAGTCAACAGAAATTCTTACTAAATTAACAGGAGCAAACACAAACGTATGAAGTCTAATTATGTACCATTTGACGTGCTCTAAGAACTTAACATTCTTCCACAGAGTGCTATAAAGAAATACCTTGTAAAAGATTTTCAAACATACATGAATTAAAGCTTCATTTTGCAGAAAATAAAACATCGTGTTATACTCTTCCATATCCTCAGTTATTTACATATTTACGTCAATTATTACAAATTGTTAGTTACCACAGAAAGTTCAGCACAATTGTTCAAAAACCACAAATGAATCCTCTGTGAACCCACAACAGCAAGAAAGATTTCAAACCAGAGAAAATTATCTTTTTTGAACAGCAGTTAAACTTAACATTACTGTTATTCTTTAATATTAATATACACTAACTTTTCTATATAAAGCAACGATAAAGAAAGGAAAAATGAAGAAATAAAGAAAAAAGAACGAGGAGGAAGAAGAAACAAAGATATATGTGGATAATAAGACAGGTATACGCATGTCACTAGAGCTAGGCGTGTCGAAGAACGAGCAGACTGCATAAATGGACAGCAGCTGTGGAATGGACAGTTGGGAAGAGCAAAGTGTCGACCATCCTGAAATATCAGTCAGATATAAACCCTTCAGTGTAAATAACCTACGATAGCAGTCTTCACGGAAGTCTAGAAGCAGGAAGTTCTTTGCAAGTGTGGAAATGAAACGTGAAGCGCTAGAGCGTCGACGAAATGTGTTTCCTAATATCGTTAGGGTTAAAAATCTAAAAACACAAAGCTCGACTGGTCTTGTAGCTGGAAGACGGGCGGATAAAATACATAATGAATTTATTAGGTTGGTCAAACAAATATGCATTAATCTTTAACAAGCTTATGATAACATACCAGGCACCAAAATGAAAAGGATATTTTCAAAAAATAAGTAATGCTTGGTGCGCCGGGATAGAACAGTCGGTATAGCGACTCCCTACGGGCTGAACCGTCCGGGGATCGAATTCCGGTGGGGGTGAGGTTTTCGGCACCTGTCTACAACGGCCCTGGGGCCCAACCACCCTCCTATACAATGGTTACCGGGTTCTAATCGGGGGTAAAGCGGCCGGGACGTGGTGTTGACCACCCACCCCATCAAGCACCGATGTTAAAGAAAGAGTAAAGTTATACCTCTACTCCACCTCTGGGCCTTCGTGGTCTGTTATAGGGTGAAATTTCTCTTTACCTGAAGAAATTCTTGAATTTTTGTGGGTTTATGTATTCACATATTGATGAAATACGGACAGAATAAAAAATCTCGAAGATATCTCTTCACATGTCTAGGGTAACCTCCATAAACCCTACTGTTTTAAATGAACAGAATCTATTCTTTTGTCACAGGGAAGAATATATATATATATATATCAGAGGACTTATGATCACGTCAACCTCAGTAATCCCCATGGTTTGTAATACTCCAGTAATAACGATAACCAAATACGCCTTGATGATATCCGCTCCACTTCATAAAAGCAGCTGGCTGAAGTGAATTCTGGCTCCTTCGCATTCAGTACAATTGCCAGTCTACAGTCAATATACAGCATCCCCTTTCCATTTTCCCATTCTCCTTCGTCCCATTTATTCATTCCATTTATATTATGACAACACTGACTGAACAACTTAAGAAAGCAAATACCAAAGATGAAACACCCGAACGACAAACTTTTAAAACCACTGCGTACGGAAGAAATGTAAGGAATTAAAATCTAGAAAGAAAATTGAAGAGCATATTAAAACTTTTTCTCGCAACAGATTTGCAAACTCAGAAGAGTTAAGAATAGAGTGAAACTTGATACTTTTTCTTTTTACCGAAGATCGGGGTTCAGTGTGAAGCTGTTCTGCTTATGTACATAGCTCTTCGGGAGCATTTCTGTCCGAAGAGAAGCTACCTTGACTGACATGTTCCCTGTTGTTCCTCAACTTCATCCCCTCCCCCCCCCCCTCCAGTAAAATTCCGGAAGAACACAGTAAGTCAGGACATAACCGCTTCCTGCCACATCCTATATACTAAGAACTCACTAGTCATCGGAATTTGTAGCACCGATTAACCGATCCACTGCAAGTTCTTTCAGTAAATCGTGAAAAAAGAACATTATATTTTCTTGTCTTTTTTCCCATATCATCAAGATACGCTAAATGTATTTTCTAAGACGTGATTATTTGACTCCATAATGCGGCAATAGGAAACTGTCAACAGTAACTGATGGCTGATTGAAATAATTAAAATTTGGTGTGTTGATACTGCCTGAAATAAGTTCAGACAAAATTATTTATTTGTCGGCAGCAGCAAACCAAACGTTTTTTACTAGCACCAGTATACATGATACAAAGCAAGAATGCAGCCCCTTGTGATACTTTGTCAAATGGTAAAGCCCATTGCCGTTTGGATCGACAGAGATCCGATTACAAACTGCAGGCTAATCGTAACCAATTACAAACAAAACCAACATTTTAAACCAATACACACAATGTTATAGTCGTAAGTAATTTATTGTCCATTTATAAGATATGGTGGTTACGGTAATGGACATGCTATGACAATAAGAATAAGGCGCTTAAAATATGAAGGAAGGAAATGATGGACACCATTTGTGTCTGACGTGTGTATCAACTGTATGTGGTTGTGAATAATGTATGAATACTGAAATGAAATGTTATATAACTGCTGACTTTTGAATTTGATGTTTGTATGTCCGTGCATCGTCCATACAATAATATAAACAGCCAAGTAGAAGCAACAATAACAAATTTTATTGATAATTACAATCAGCTCAACATGTTTCGGGAGATTATTTCGCCCACCCTCAGGAGCACTAGACTGTATTTACAGCTTGTGGTATAGTGCACCAGCGATACTGCAAGCAGGCAGCATCGCCGGTGCATTATACCACAAGCTGTAAACACAGTCTAGTGCTCCTGAGGGTGGGCGAAATAATCTCCTGAAACATGTTGAGCTGATTGTAATTATCAATAAAATTTGTTATTGTTGCATTTAGTTGGCTGTTTATATTATTATAACTGCTGACGTCGGTCTATATGATACAGTGTACGTACACAAGCTCCCGTTAAAAACAATAAACGAAAACACATTAATAAACTATTATTATAAAGATGAATGTAATTAATTGCATCTGCTTTGGTGAAGGCATCTACGCTCCGATTTACATTCCGATCTACGCTTCGCTGTACGCTCCGATCTCGTTCCTCTGACATTGATGCAAATGACTGCAGCTACCGGAATGTGTAATAAAAGTGAATAGGTAAGTAAAAGTGGAAAATAAATTACACGGTAAAAGAGAATTTATAAAAGAGAAATCTTTTACAACTCTTTTTGAGGTACCTGCTGTTTTTATTACAATTTTTCAAAGACATTGCTAATATTATATTGAAGCCACAACACCCAACCCTCTGCACGTACAACTCCGCAGGTAAACACAGGCATACATCCACGCTGAAGGAGAGGTTACTGACCTCTCTAAGGTCATTTTACCTACGGCCCACTCAGCGAATACAATTCTACGAGAGACTCGAAAACTAACAGAACAGAATTGTTTTAAATACTTCCACTCCTAAAATAATTGTGAATATTTAGGTACTCTGAACCAGATTACGATATCATTTAGTAATTTTGTTTTCAATATTAATAAATATGAAGTTTAAAATAATGTCTCCATTTAAATGTATTAGTATAAGCTTTAAAACAAAAGACATGCATGGATATCCACTGCTACTTCTTTAACGTCTGTTTCGTACTCATCTCAGAATCTATACCAAGAAAACCTTACATATTCCGGAATACTTTCGGTATTTTGAGTCTGTTTTGACTACTATTGCTTTCACACGTAACAACGGATTTTAAACTTTTGCGCTATAAAGTCTTTGCATAATGTCACAGGGTTATGTCTCCGTTCCTCTTCGCTTTTGACCGAAAATTTTAACATCTTTCAAAACCAAATAAAGGCACTGTTTAAACAGTGAGTCTAAAAGTAATATAGACGGGGCATAGTAAACAATTCCACCCACCAGTTTGTATTTCGAAATTGGTATTATATTGAATGAGGCTTATGGTTGCTTTAATATGGTTCAGAGGATCGAATCAAGTGAATTCATTCTTTCCAAAATGAATTATTTTCTATAACTGATACAACACTAAACCATTCTGAACCTAAAAACACAGGAAGAAACTACCTGATGAAAAGGCATTCAAGGTTTTCTCTTACGTAAAGTAACCGTTTCTTTACCGACGTCCACAAAAATTTGCTCACTTTTAAAACAAGCTTATACGCCAATTCTTTACTTTCGGACAGTAATTTCCAATGACGAAACAGTCAGTACCTCGGCACACTCGTAGGTATACAACGTAAATGTCAAATACAAGGATCGCCGATAGTTGAATAAAGCGAGACAAACTTGATGTCACTTGCTTTATTATTTCTTTATTTAATGTTCAACATGTTTCGGATGTTAATACATCCATCCTCAGGAGCTTCCGACTTATGTGCTGAGTTATTTCATGGGTTGTATTGATCTGGTTCGATGTGTGTTGGTGTTACGTTGCGGTTTGGCTGT
>Ga0123355_10005445_pt1 | contig 18645 bp, 29 predicted proteins | sample TergutEmb28metaG_3_FD_89872 | JGI IMG/M metagenome (GOLD analysis project Ga0123355, IMG submission 89872) | Embiratermes neotenicus P1 segment gut microbial communities from Petit-Saut dam, French Guiana - Emb289 P1 | ecosystem: Host-associated > Arthropoda: Insects > Digestive system > Gut ... | reverse complement strand
TTTTCAAAAGTTAGCATTTATACCACCCTTTCATTCTTATAATTTGTTATTGCTTCTTGCCGCTCATAATACTCAGGACATCTGGCAAATAATGCCTCCAGTTGTCTATCACATTCTTGGGATAAGTGAGGATATACTGCTTTTATTTTCTCCAGCGTTCTTCGTTGAAGGATGAAATATGCATAATTATTAGCGCGCTTCAAGCCTCGCCAATAACGGTCATAGTTACACATTTCATGTTTGATATAGTTGATTTCCCATTTGTGCATTGTTGACTCTTCAACATCATAGATAGAGTCATAATTATTGTGTCGCAAACTAATCCTTTTAACATTTGTAAGAGTGCTTTTTCTCAAGGCACTAAGATTAATTTGCTTGATAGTAATCTTCACATCACTCATTTCAGTGACTATATCATCGGTCTTAAACCTATACATACCATTTTTCTTTGCCATTTTAACCCCTCCACCAATATGGTTTTCCTGAATCAATTTTTGCCTGTATTTCATCAAGGAATGCATCAGCAGCGTTGTAGTACTTGCTACCAATATTAGCAACGTTATATATATTATCACTAACCTTCTCGCCATCCAGCATACTCATTAATCCCTCATCGAACTCCGGCGTATCAACATTAATTGTATCAACAAACTCAATAATATTATCATCGCTAACAAATGCACCCTGCAACCTGCGCGTAATCTTGCCATCATCAAACAACATATCGCCATCGCCCAGCAAATTTTCTGCTCCGGGCCTGTCCAAGATAACATTCGAGTATCTTCTCTCAGACACGTAGAACGCTGCTTTTGCTTTGAGATTGGCCTTGATTAGTCCTGTAATAACCTCTGCTTTTGGATATTGAGTTGCTAATATCAAATGGATGCCAGCCGCCCTAGCTTTCTGTGTAAGGCGAACAATAAGATCTTCAGTCGAGTTGTTATCTATTTTGCTCTTACGAGATTCCATCATTAAATCTGCCATTTCATCTATGACAATTACGATTATTGGCTTATAATTATCTTTAACCTTTTCCCGATATGAATCATAATCCCTAACATTCAACTCAGCAAACATAGCGTATCTGCTATGCATCTCTTCGACAGCCCAGTTAAGGGCCGATAATGCCTTATCTGCATCCTTAATAATCGGGCATAGTAAATGAGGCACGTTGCTATAATTCGCCATCTCGACATGCTTAGGGTCAACCATTATCAACCTGACATCTTGCGGAGAACTCTTATGTAGCAAGCTCATTATGACATTGTTAAGGAATACACTCTTTCCACTTCCGGTCGTTCCGGCTACTAGCATATGAGGAAGTTTCTTTACATCACCAACAATCGTATTACCATCAATATCATTGCCCACAATAAACGATGTTGGAGAGCTTGCATTTTTAAAGCTGTCTGAATTTATAGATTCGTTAAAATCTACAATACTAATATCTGTATTCGGCATCTCAATACCGACCAGACCGGGCTTTCCGGCTATCTCATTGATCATGACTTGATCTGGAAAGCCACAATGCAATGCTATTTCAGCGGTAATACCTTTTAGCTTGTTTACTTTTTGCGTGATATCTAACTGCACTTCATATCTCATAATTCTTGTTCCAGTTACCACGTTTACAACTTCACCCTTAATTTTGAACGCTTTTAATAACTCATTTATTTTATTTTTCATCATTGTCAACCTCCAATTTAGAATAGTAAGGCAGAAGGTTATAGATTTCCTCCTGCCTGTATGCCTTCTCATTCTTGCCTCAATACGCTCCCCGCCGAGTAGCAATGGCTGCCACAATATCCGGGCGTTAATGTGTCTGTATACTCGAAAAATTCACATTCACAGTGTAAGCAAAATGTATTTACTCCAATTTCCTCACCGTCGACTACCAATGCTCCGGGTATATCAAAAGCTCCGTTTGGCAGACGTTTGTACGTGTATTCTTTTTTCGTATTCTGTCTTGGTGTCATTTCTGATAACTTCATAACGTCACCTCAATATCACAATTTGGAAATTGTCTATTCAAAAACTCACAAACCAATTCTATATTTCTCTGCGTCATGTACTCGCCTTCAGCATTGCATATGTATTCGCCATTTTGACTCTCATACCACAATATCATACCGTTATCTTCAATACGAACCAAGGCTATTGGATTGTCGTATTGGTCGTTCTCCCTAATAAAGTGAACATACAACCCTTTGTTATCGTCTGCGTTATAATCAAGCTCTAGTTCAATATATGTCATGCTCATAACCTCCCAAGTATTTTTATGTTACCTGCGTATTTCCAAGCATCCGTAGTCAGTCAATACCATTTCGCCGTTAAGATTGCTAGTAAGTCCAATATCCTCGAAGTTAATATAACCATACAGAAAGCTATCCTCTTTTATTTCGTGAGTATAAAAGTTGTCCACAATATAGTAACCGTAATCTTCATAGGAATGGATATCTTCATGCAAGCAATAATTATTTTCAATTCTTTCTAAGACCTCCATAGCTTCGCTTACACTGTCAACGTCTTCATGCTCAAATACTGCCTTAATCAAATTCTCATTACCAAACTCATTACCAAACTCCATACACGCCACAATCATTTCATTTAGCGCGTTCACGTTCTCATACCGACCAACTTCTATAAAGCAATCTTCTGCGTCACAAATATGTATCTCTTCGTACTGTTCGTTGATACCTATGCGCTTATATAGGTTGTCCAACTCTTCATCTGTGCAAGGAAGGGATATCCATTCGTCTACTAACACACCCTTGTTATACTTGCCAAGGTTACCGATCAAGATTTTAGGTTCGTTTTTCATAATAGTCCTCCTTAATATACTTGTGATTTTTCAAATTTTTCTACACTATCCTTAAGCCGTTTTACTTCATCCTGCAATGCTTCAAGCTTCAATTTATTACGCTTGTATTCCTCACGCTTTTGATACTCATCTATCGCCTTGTTTCCTAGCTTTGGACGCTTGTTCTTTACTATCAACATTTCCAAACTAACAGCCTGAATAATCTTAGCAAACTTATCCTTGTCAAAGTCAAGGAAGTAATACCAATCTTCCAGTATCTTGTAATCTCCATCTCCGATTGTGCCATTTGGGAGAGGAATATCTAACGCTTGCAACAATTTAATCAGTTCATGTTTCATCATAATAAATCACCCTTCCAGCTATCTAAATCCAACGCTTCAACACGTGCTACATTTGCCTTATATACATCTTCCGGCACATCGTCCCGAAACTGCATATTGTCAACCAATGCCTCTATTTCATTTTTGTTAAGAGTAAACCCACCCCAATATTTGATAATGTCGTCAATAAGCATTTGAGCTATTTCACTATATAAGGGTTTTTGAGAACGGATAAAAATCTCGACATCAAACATTTGGGCTAACTTTGGGTTTACAATCTTCAACGTATCACGAATAAGCCCTTTGCCTTCAGCCGTCGCACATTTATAATCCCAACACAATACATCAATCTTCTTTTTTATCCTCATTTCATTCCATCCTCTCAAATAAGATACGCCCCGGAGACTAAACCGGAGCGTTTGCACGTTCGACATAATGCCAACAATCTATACATACAAATCTGGTATGTCCGCCACCACTACCATTTTCAAAAATTCTTTTGCCATATTGACGGGCATTTATTTTGACTTTGCAATATTCACACTCTAAATCAGGATATATTTGTCTTAATTCCTCGTCGGTCATTTCATAGATAGGTTTTTCATTCATAATAAATCCTCCATAATTTGTATTTTGTTATGTATTATTCCTGCATCAGGTAACAAATCGGGCAACCAGTTTCTTTTTCAAACAGCTCAATTAAATCGCCATTGTCGACAACTTCAACCAAGTCAAATGCATCATGAGCCAAGAATTTTACATCTATCAGATACTTGATAATATCGCCGTCTGTTGCATCAGATGTAATCGTTATGCCCGACATTTCAATACACTGGTCGTTAACTTCCCAACCATCGATTTCATTGCCCCATACATCGAATTGATTAATAAGTGTAAATGTCATAATAATCACCCTCCTAAATTTATTCTTATATTGAAATAGCCATCTACGAGATATGATATATCCTTGTTAAATTCTTCAACCTGTTTCTTTAACTCGTTGCGTTGCTTCAGCTTTTCGTCAATATCCGCTAGTTGTTTCTCAGCCTTTTCAATACGTTGAGAGATATAATCTTTCTGCTTGTTCAACTGTTCAATAGCAGAGTCAGCATTTATTCTTCCATACTTGTTAATTATTTCCCCAGAGTGCAACAATGAAATAGATGACTCATGAATATAGCTGTATGATTCTTTACTTGGATCTTCGAAGTGTCTATTTTTTATATGCCAATCAATACAAAATGCGCTATACCGCATACGAAAACTTAAACCACTATCTATTTTTTTCAATGCAGTATCAAGCCTTTTATTGGCTACTTTGCCGTTAAATTTCCTCAATACTTCAATGACTGGCGCAAATAATGTCAACGCTTCTTTGTTTGCTTTTATTTCTAATAGAGCTAACTTCATAGCTTCTTGATGGCTATAATGTCTCATAATTTTCATCCTCCATAATTTGTATTTTGTTATTCTGGATATAATTCATCAGCCCAATATTTAAGAACTTCCCAATTAATACCAACGTTTGCGTCGTGGTGCTTTTTTACCCAATGCAGAACAGCCCTGCATTGATCGTCTGATAAATCTTGTCGAACATCCTTCACATCTTCAATACTCCAAGTGATTGTGATTGTATCTGTCATAATAATGACCTCCATAATTTGTATTTTGTTATCTTAAATTTCTAGCTTTATCCATCAATATTTCTAACATTTGGTTGCTGTTAACTGTACAATGTTTTTTCTCTAATCTCTCCATTACATTCTTTACCTTGCGCAATATCCAAGGTTGTACATATTCATCTAAGCGCAAATAATTCTCGCGTTGCCCTCTGTGGTATCCGTCACTATCCGCGATATTCCTAGTATCCAAATAGATTGTACATGCTCCATGCCATTTTCTAGGAGGAACATTGCAGATAATGTATTGATATTCCACTTCTTTATATTCTGAATTTACTAACTCGAAAGTGAATTCGTATCCATCATATTTTCTAGTAGCTATAATTGTATATGTCATAATAAAACCCTCCTAGAATTTTTATATTTTTGTTTTATCGGCAAGCCCGTTAGCTTCAAGCCAACAAACTTCACATACGGCATCGTTAAATAATTTGACATCATCAATCAACATTTCATTTTGTCCACAATATACACATGTCGCATATTCATTGTCAGATTCGTTAATTGTGGATAAGCATTCATAGCATACATATTCATGGAAAATCGATATTGCAACAGTTTGACTAAACAACACATCTTTATCACAGCTTGCGCAAGAAATAAATTCATCCTCATAAACCCATTCATATTCAACATACTCAAACTTTTCGCTAGTACATCCAACCATTGAATTAATGCGCATTATATTTAAATGACAGACTTCCAAATCAATATATTCATGCAAGCTATGCTCATTGAAAAACCCTGCACTGAGATTAACCGCAGCTATCCCCAACATTGGCGCAATAACGCTTATATCGGAAAAGCTACCTTGAGCTTCAACAAAGCCGAAACTTTCAATAAACGCCGTGAATTCTGGATTATCGCAATCGTAGAATACCGCGTCATTATCGCCGCGTCGATCAAGCTGGATAATAAAGTTAACATCTGGAGTATAATCTCTCTCCAAACAATACCCCATGAATTTGTCAGCACCAACGCCACCAATTTCTTCATCTTCAGTAAACAGAACAGAGACATTATGTGTCTTGATAATCTCCAGTATCATGTATATTCCCGCTCTATCGTCGCCGCCTATCCCCTGTGGTGACATTACGATATTCCCGCACTGAGAGAAGCAGATAAATTTTACCTGCTCTCTGTGTACAGTATCCATATGCGCAACAAAAAGGATGGGCGCACTACCTTTACAGTAGATAAACCCATCCTTAATAATCGGATTATAACCGCGTTTAGCCATTTCATTGACCAAGAATTCCTTGAGTTGATCTTGTGTCAATCTCACCATTTTTTCAATCATGTCTACACCTCCCAAATTTTGTAATTTGTTATTCGCCTCAGTTTAACGCAATCCTTGCATATAAAATCATGTTCATCATTATATCCATACTCTTTGATATCGTTATGATGAACATACAAATGGCAGACATAGCAATGGAAATAGTGGCTATCAATACAATCCTCACACAAGGTTTTACCCTCTCTATCAACACCAATAAAATCCATTGTTTGAAGTGTTTTGCATTTGTCGCATTTGTGATATTCCTTGATACATTCGCCGCAAACAACCATATGCCCGTTAACCGTGAATTTTTTGCCATGAATATCATCATGACAATGTTCGCAAGTAATCAACATAATATCACCCTCCATATTCTTGTAATTTGTTATTGGTTAGCTTGAGTTAATACAGCCTGAGAAGATATAAATCCATCAATATCATCTTCATCAAGACAATTAGCGCATGTTACAAGATCCCCGTTTTCTTTGCGCCCCAATATTGCGTTATCATCTTCATAGTGAATAAACGTGTCACAGTCAGAACATAGGTAGTAATAAGAGTCAACACAATCAGCACATAAATATTTTTCGTTGCTATCGTGACTTAATGCATCCAACAAATAAAGCTTGTCACAATGGGCACATTCTGAATAATCTTCTGCACAATTGCCACATATCCACTCGCCGTTTTCTTTTTCTTTGCCTTCTGTCACCCTTTCATTGTTAGCATGGAAAACAAACTCGTTACAATCTGCACAATGATGATAATGCTGGTCAAGACAATCTTCACATAAAATTTCGCCGTTTTCATCAATGCTTACTAAATCCAATACATGATACTCTTTACAATGATCGCAATCATAGAAATCGGTTAGACAAGACTCGCACACTTCTTTCGTGCTATCACAACTATAATTGGTAATTATGTGAACTGTGTGTGAATCACCAACAAAACCCTCGTTGCATTCCTCGCAATAACTGGCGCAATCTTGGCAATAATAACCGCAATCTTCAACATATATCCTGTCATATTCATCTAAAATTTCGCCGCAATGTTCACATCTCTCTATATCTTCATCACAAGAACAACAATGCATTTTATCGTTTTCCTCTATGCTATCGCCGCAATCAAGGCATAAAGAGTCATGACCGATTAGGATTTCTTCAGCACGGTCAATATCCTTGACAAGTGATAGAGTAACACCATATAAACTATATGCATAATCTGGATAGTGCAAGCTACCACTTGACGTTTCAACATATTGCATGATATCAGCGTGATCCCGTTTGAGTGTCCATAGGTTAGAATACTGCATAGAATCAGCGATTGCTTTCTGAACCAGTGGCCTATACATATCAGATATTTCTTTGCTTATAGCTGGCTTACTCTTGTCTTGCGGATACAAACGCGATTGTAATAACAAACCATCGGAGTAGTGAAACATTTGCCGCGTTATTTTTTTAGCTGTATGATAATTCTCTATCACTTCATTCTTTACGGTATAAAATACAAGGCTTGTACTATCCAACATATAAGAGAGTGTACCAGCCTTATAAGAACTATCTAAAGCGTGGCAGGAATCCCAGCCACCAGCACCATTTGACATTAACAGGTAATCGCCGGGATGGAGAGATAGAACCGCTTTACGGTCAACGGATAAAGGGTTTAAAGCATCTGCGATTTTGGCATAAACTTTGTTATAACTTGGATGCTTGTCCACTCTGAATTTGCGGCAAATTGCGCCAATAAGCTTAGAGACTTTTAGACCGACATTGCATTTAATACCATAGACTTCTTTGATCCAGTCAGCTTCATCCTTATCATTGACAAGTTGACCGAATGAACAAGCCTTATCAAGCAGTAATATAAAATTATCAAAATCTTGATCGTCGCCGTCTTCCATGTCGATACCCATATTTTTTAACCATAACTTATGTGCGTTTACAGCGTTCATATCTATCTCTCTGCTCTCGGTCACAGGGAACACAATACACAATTCATCTTCATTCCATGCCGCGTTTTGCCGCAATAAAGATAAAAGGCTACTCTTTTGAGTAGCCCACTTGTCAAGGATAGTTTCAATTGTGCGTGAAGAATAACTAATGTCGTGATCCTCTAGAATGTGCGCTACTTGATTAATTGTATTTGTCATAATAAAAACCCCCAATTTTTATAATTTGATATTATGTAAAAAAAAAATAGCGTGTAGCGGAATCGAACCGCTGTTAAGAACCATCCACGCTAATATAGTCTATTCGCTGAAACAATGCGCACATGTGCCGCGTTCGATCTCGGCCTTGTCTTCAAGTCTCCAGTCACATTTTACACAGTGGGTAAAAGGTAGCGTATAAACTTTATTATCCTTATCAAGCCCCAAACCATGGGCTTTTAGATCCGCTTTTAAATCCTTCTTTTTGCGCCAAAACATTGCGCCAGACTTTTCCAGTGTTACAAGAGTAGCAGAATATAAATCAGTGCCAAAAGTTAGTACCCATGCAGAATTAGGAATTGACCAGAATGCTTTCATCATAACGATCCCTCCATTTCCTCAATTTGCAACATGCCACCATGGTACAGCGCAAGGCAATGATTGCCACCGATAATATACTCATCCTCTGGATACTCATCTGGATTTACAAAAAATCCCATATCCTCTGTGTCTTCAAACTTGTCAATCATTTTGTCGATTGCGTCTTGTTCGTGTTCCCAGTCTTCCACCTGTACGAATCGGACGACGTTCCACGCCAAACCAGAACCGAACGAGATTTTAAAAGTTTTTGTCATTGTCAAAACCTCCCAATTTTAGAATTTTTTGCATAGAAAAAACCCTATCACGCGATTAAGCGCAATAGGGTATAGAAGCGATTTAGATAATTTTAAAAACAAGTCTACCAAAATCCCAAAATCCCTCACTGATCCATTTTTTAGCTAAAATCTTATACTCTGACTGTGTATAACCGCTTTTAGGCTGAATGAGTGCAAAAAATTCATAACCTTGTTTCTCAGTCACTTCATATAAACATTCATCCCTGTCAACACATGTAAACATTTCATTTAAAATCGGTTCAAGCTCTATTGAATCGCGGTATTCGTCACCACTACCCAACTCCATTGGATTGAGATTGTTAAATTCATTTCCGCTAAAATCGCCGCTACATTGCCATAAGAAGCCAATAAAACCGTCACGCTCTCCTATCCATTCTAATCCATCAGTATCATAAGTAAATGCCTCGGTGTAGATTAATCTACCCTTGCCATCTGTATCACTAGTTTTTTTCCAAACATGTACATAACCATCTTCAAGCTTGCGTATTTCAATCTTTGCCATCTCTTGGATACTGGAAGAATCTGTATCCATTGTCCATAAAATACTATCGGCGTTATTCTCGCCGTTGTATGTTCTGGTACATGCTACTAGTACATATTCTGGAAATGTTGCATAGTTTTGTTTCATTTTATAAACCTCCAGTTTTTGTAATTTTGTTCATACTGCTTGTCGATACTAGTAACGTGATTCATACGCTACTAGTACCTGAAAACCTTATGAACTATCAATATATTTTTTCATTGTATAATCTCCATTTTTCAGATTTTTTTCGCTATATTCGCGCATAGTTAAAAGCGTACATGCTATGTTGTTGTGGTTCTATATTTTCCATGTCGTAAGCAATCCCAAGGCGATATATGTCAACAGTAGACTTGTCGCCCCACTTACATATTTTTCTGTACATGCTAGATCTTGCACTTCTAGCAAGCCACTTACAGAAAGTATGTGGGTATTACTACCATTGGTTAAGGCTGGCATTGCCTTGTTATTTGGATACTTTGCATTTTAAAATCGGACATGCAACGTAGTAGGATATCAAGTAGTAAGAAAATAGTAGATATGTAGGAGGATAGCATGGTTGACATGTAGTAGAAAAGACGGTATTTGCCCAAAGTTAAATATGGAAAGTACCACTATGCCATTTGTTGGCCTGGCCGCGTTAACTTGGTCGGACAGTTATTCCTCTAAAATAACCGCGACGAAATTAATCGACAAAAAATTAGGCTTCTTCTTTTTTAGAAATACGCTTTAAAAGTATATTCCAATGAGTATCAAGTATGTGTACAAAAATCATACACTTGCAATAAAATCCATGCAAAAAGTATTATCAAAATATAACTATGTCTAGTGCTTGCAATGACTAAGCTTAACTATGCGTTATGCCGTAAATCCTCCGAATCACTCCCTTTTTGTATTCCCTGGAAATTCCAAGGTTTGGTAGATACGAGTATAGACTGTGGATGTCTACATTTTTTGTGAGTAAATAAAACTCGATTATAGGTAAATCTTGGTATCGGATTGACTTATCATAGCGATCACTATGTAATAGCGATAACCGCTAAAGCCCGCGTATTGTTGACAGCTATCAACCTATGTGGCGTGGTTGACTGTGACGTGTAACATAATACTTGCGGAAAAATGGTTCCCCGCGACGGTCTCCAACTTCAGACCGTTTCGATTAGTAACCAACTAATCATCATCAGACGGGATTACATAAAATTCTTTAAACTTTTTATTAAAGCTATTTACCGACCAAGCCAAACCGTTTTAATGCGCGGAATACGTTGTTACCGATTGCTCCACGTGCTTCATATAAATCCTGATCCATCTCACGACCTGTAAATTTTTGCCAGTCTTCATAATATAGCCTTAATGCGTCGTTAACATCACAAATCAAGGTTTGATGTGCTTGCGATTTAGAAATTTCATCCATTTTCAAGGCAAGGCTTAAGCGTTCTTTCAAGTCTGCAATTTCTAAATCTCTAAATTCAATTTCATTCTCATAATGCCTCTTGGTTAAATCTGTCATTTTTTCCACTCTCCTAGTCAGGTTTTTTTCTGAATTAAGTTTATCACAGATTTTTTAGCTTGTCAACACTTATTTAAACTTTTTTTTAAAAACTTTTCTTGTGTGCTTGTGTGTTCTGTTACGTTTATCGGCATGATTGGAAGCCGTCTTTACTGGAAAAATCTGGTTTGAAGGGTTTTTTGTTGTCTGAAGTTTTACAAGACTAGTCTATCAGGTATCAAGTAACTTGTCAACACTTCTTAAAACTTTTTTAAGTTTTCTGTGTTGTCGTGTGTTCCCTGCCTTCCTGTATAGTATATCGTCAAAATCACCCCTAACTCAATCCCTAATTTTATCCAGTATTACCATCTTCAAATGAGCCGGAATGGGGCTATCAGCAGGCTGGAAGGCAATCCGAGCTGGAAAAAGAGATTACAATAATCTGAATGTATAAATATTCCAAATGTCGAATGGGGCTATGAGCGCGTTTCAAGGCATACGAAAAGTGATATTTTGACCGATATTTTTAAACTTTTTTATAGTGGATCGTGTTCCTACTATATAAAGCGAAAAATGAGTTTAACCTGTTATCAAGTATCTACTATATAAAGCAAAAAAAAGAGTATGTATATATCGTGTTGGCGTGTCTGTTGGCAGATAGCAGATAGAGTATAAGCGTGTTGCGTATACCTAGTATAGATACATATACATTGCGTGTCGGTATCGGTCTAGTGTGCCGTGCCGTCGTGTTGTGCTTCGAAGCGCATAGCATAGATATATCTAGTAGCGTGTATCTGCTATGCGCTTGCGTCTCCGTCTTGTACCCTACTGTATGCCCGTATACCCTGTTAGCTATCTATCTGCATGTATACCCTGCTTAGATTGTTGTGCCGTCGGTCTGTATGCGGTCTAGTCTATCCTGTATGCCCGGTTTGGTGTACCCTGACTAGATAGATCTGTCGTGTACCCTGCTTGTATAGTAGTAGGTTGATATATAGATATGCTATCTGTATGTATGCCCGGTTTGGTCTGTCGCCACTGGCAGCTTAATCGAACGAGTGTTCTAGAATGAGACTATAAGCAGGTTGTAGCAGGGTGAGAAGTATTGACTGATTTAGTCAATGAATAAGCGGGAAATGTGCTAGGAATGGCTATATTAGCGGGATTGGGGCGTTGACTGAAAATTATACAAAATTGTCGAATGCCCAAAAACCGCATAGTTTGGGCACTTTTCGCGATCGCCATATTTGAGCTAACATTAAGATTATACGGTATATGGGATTACATAATATCTGAATCGGCGTTCCGTACCGCGACAAAACCGCGAACACACCGACGACCCCGAAACCCGCTTATAGCCCCATTCTTGACGTGTTGGTTCACATAAACCAGCGATAGTTTGTTGACATAAACAGGGGGATAGTTTACATATTACCTGCGAACTGGAAATCTCTGGAAGTGCCGGGCAGTTCACTTCCAGCGTACAAGTAAAAATTTGAGCATCCGTATAAATCTTACTCGTGTTAGCTATCCTAACGTACCATGCCAAATTTGAGTATACTCGCGCCAACCTTACTCGTGTAAACGTGTCACGCAAGGTGCTACGCCACCAAATTTGAGCGTTACCTTGTTCTGCACACCATACACCCGGGAAGTTTTCATCACAAACGTGGACAGTATCCGGGTAACCCACCTTGCCAATATCTCCCCCACTCCATATACACACAGGTAAATTCCTCTTTGGCTGCTGTACACCACACTTGAACAAGCACACGTAAACATGAAGTGTATCCCGGCCCAACCCAACACATACTTTCCGGAAAACCAGCACATTTTCAACCGTAGAAATAGTATAATTTTATGAGTCGAAGCGCAGCGTAGGCGAAGTAAAATTATACTATTTCCAATTTTGTATGGACTGAGCTTGCGATGGACAATACAAAATTGCCTTTCCGGTACAACACAGGAGTTGTTCGTGCCCAAGATTGGCTTCTGCACAAAACTAGTTTGCATACCCCTATCCGGCAAAGTATATAACAAGTTTAAATTTGACAGTTCATGTAAAATGTGATATAATTAGCGGCACATTATTTAGTACTGGGAGTGATTAATTCAATGAGAGAGGTAGTTACCAACTGGTGGATAGGTGTACTAGATAGACTAGTTGCTAGTAGGATTCGCCGAAAAGAAGGAATCAAATGGATTAATGAATTGGCTGCTAGCTGGGACAGGAATCGTCGCGCTTGATTTAATATCAAATTATCAAAATGTGCCGCCGATTGCTGTCATCAATTTGTAATAAGTAATCTGCGAAAAATGCTAAAGTAGAACACTTTGAAACATCGTCTAGACCCCTTGTAGAGCCAATCCTAGAAAAGATACTAATATGGAATGTGTACAATACCCTGCGCGAAGCGTGTGCGAGTACATGCTGAGTAACAAAAGTAATTTAACAGACGAATGATGAGTCTGGTAAATTAGTTTTGCTTAGTCCCGGGAATAGTGATGGAGTACAAGAATAGTATTAAGATTGTGCCATACACGTTTGACTAGTTAGGTGCTCTTCCTAACTAGGCGAACGTGCTAGGAGCGGTAACGCTACTAGCTATGTTTTGAACTTGAACTAGTAATAGTACACAATGAGTATATACACTAGGAGTACTGGCACTAGGAGTGTTTGGTACTAGTCTTGTATATACACAATCCTGGTAATATACTAGGCTGGGCAGGTACACAATTGTGTATATTACTAGGAGTGTATTCTCTAAAGATAAGTGAACATACGTATTGCTTCGGTAGTAGCCTTCGCAATACTCGTTCACATCTTCACTTAGTTACACTAAGCGAAGAACTTACATTTTATTATGAAGGGATAGATAATAATGGATCATCAAGTAAGGCTATATGATGATGATGATAGTACTGTTGCACTTGGAGCTGTTGCTGAAAATATTGGAATAACTAGGCGTACTCTGCTTAATGCCATGAAGGAAAATGAAATAATTTTTGAAGATCGTGGCCGGATATGCAAATTGCATAAGGAGTATGAATGGATAATTTATAATGACTATGCTAGATATTACACTGATAGCAAAGAATCTAAGCCGTATTTAAGATGGACTACAAAGGGCAAGGAGTGGATAGTTAAAAATTTTGACGAGTGGAATAGACGATCGATAATGGATTTTGAAAACATTTCGATAGATAAGCAGAAGGTTATAATGCAATGGATTAATTCAAATTTAAAATCTAAACCAACGATAAGCAGTGATAAAAGGCATAATATTAAATACTTGAGACAAGCCATGGAAAGAGATATAAAGTTTAAAATTAGTAATACAGAATTCAAGGGAGCTATGTGCAAATGTAATTTTATACACAATGCTAAAATGAATTTTAATATTAGTAATAGTTCGTTCAACGTCATAGGAATATATGCTATCAAGAATTATGAATTGAAAAAAGCATATATTGGCGAAAGCTTAGATGTTGAACGGCGCTGGAAGGAACATATAACGGACTTAAATAACAATACACATCATTCATATAAATTACAGGATGACTTTAATAAATATGGAATTGACGCATTTAAATTTGAAATGATTGAAACAATTAAAAATGTAAGCAATAGCGGATTTAAAAACAAAATGAGATTAATCTATCTTGAACATTTATACATAACAAAATACGACACAATAAACAAAGGATATAATGTTGAAGACACCTTGCATGAAATACTTAATAATAACAAATTTGCTATGAGCAAAAAAGCCGATAAACCTTATTTAAAAAACCTTATAAAAAGCAATGCTATTAGCATTAATCCAAATAAGAGAATAAGTTAACCATTCTTTTCATTCGGTTAGGAGCAAAACTCCTAACCTGAATGTTCTTCCACTTTCCACACTTGTATATTTCCAAATCCCGGATTAATTCAATCCTGTATATTTCCCAAATTTGTATAGATCACCACCTATCTTTTTACGCTGCTCAATATCTATTCGCAACCAATTCAGCAAATTCACCTCGACGTAATCACTCATATCCTCCGTCTAACATCCCTAGAAGCCTCAGTATTGATTCAAAATGTTATATAGGTATAATCTCACCACCTGATCATTTTCTGATCGTGTGGCGCAAATTAAGCATATCTGAATCGAAATATAAAAAACTTTAAATTTTCCTGTGCCAAATCTCATTCTGTATAATTTTCATGTCCAATCATACTCCAAGGTACATTCTCTGCCATCTAGAAGCCTCCATACTGTTTCAGAATATTCAATTGATACAAACTTACCACCTGTTCATTTTTTGATCATATAGCGCATTCTGGTGCGTTTAAAGGCGTTTATATTTTTCGGCCAATATACATATTGCTTGATAACAAATTATAAAAAAATAAATTGGCAACGATCGAACTCTTGCATTTTATGTCGAAGTATGCTATGATACTCTCAAAATCTAAAAAATGGCGAGGAGTGATGTGATATGAAGTTCAAAGACTATTACACGGTTGCAAGGTATAATCAGGAATTCAAATGCCGTTGGGATGTTAAGCAACGTCAAACGCTTAGAAGGAATCTTAAAAAGTATTGCGCTGCTAGTGGTATTGAGGTTTGCAGTAGTTTTGAGAATATCACTGAATGGGATGATGCATATAGTTATCCTTTATCTGTGATTGAGAGTGTGTTAGAGATGTACAAGATTGATGATATTGCCACATAAGGAGTGACGATTTATGTCTTTAGGCTATGTAAAAGTATTCAACAACAATGGAGAAGAACTCCCTCCGTGTACTTTTCAAGAATCAGCTAGACTAATTTACGAGAGTAAAGCAAAAGAAATTGAGCAATCTCCGTACACTATACGATTGTCATGTGACACAAAGTATGAAATACTTGAACATCCTGATTATAAAGATAAGGAGTCTTTCTCTCAGCACTTTGATAAATATAATGCTACAACTAAGAAAGAGTTTAATAACGATTGGTTGAAGTGGGGCACATGGTTTGCTGTAATAATGTTTTTAACATTCTCAAATAGTGGATTTACCGAAATGTCACCATTATCCCTTATTGCTGCGTTTGTTTTTAGTATGATTGCTTGGAATTTTATATGGTCAATGAAACCTTCCACAGCTAAGACTATTGGTTTTTGGGGACTCTTTATTCTCATTGCTACATTCTTGCGTTCTCCATGGAGAGGAGGAAGGCGCTGGTGGTAATATTTGAGTTTTGGCTAACATGGATGTTGCCGAGCTTTAGAGGTTTAAAACAAGTTATAAGAATAGAAACAATGATTGAGAGTTTCAAGGAGGGTCTTTTTTAGATATGTGCTAGTTTTGCGTAAAGCTAGGTGAATAACAAAACTAAAATATAAGGAGATGTGTTATGCAAAATTTAATTACAGTTAAAGGTACTACTCAAGTAGACAATATGGAATTTGCAGATATTGAAGGTGGCTTTGGGCATGGTAAGAAAGCTATGTTAGTCAAAGACATAGCTAGAATTCATGACAAAGATTTACGCCATGTAAACGAGGCAATTAATAAGAACCGCGCAAGATTTAAAGATGGGGTTCAGATTATAGATTTAAAGTCAGTCGATTTCGTCGACCGAGATTTTTTAAATACTATTGGATTCAGTAATAGCTCCATTGCAAATGCTAATAATATCTACATACTTTCTGAACGCGGCTATTCTGTCCTTCTTAAAATCCTCGAAGATGATGTGGCTTGGGAGCAATACGAAAAGTTGGTAGATGGTTATTTCAATATGCGCGAAGTATTCAAAACACCTCAAACACAAATTGAATGGCTCGAATACGCTTTAGAAGAAGCAAAAGAAAAGCAGGAGCTGAAACAAAAAATAGAAGAGGATAAGCCTAAAGTAGAATTCGCTGATACATGTCTAAAGAGCAAAGACAATATTTTGGTTAGAGAGATGGCGAAAATAATCAGCGATAATGGATTTAAACTAGGTGAAAGGCGATTATATAATAAGCTTAGGAAATGGAATCTAGTCTTTCTCAACAGCACAGAGCCATATCAAAGATATATTGATGCCGGATACTTTGCGATAAAGCAAACTAGTGCTAATACTCCGTACGGAATTAAACTTAACAGAACCACTCTTATTACTCCTAAAGGGCAACAATATATAATTAACAGATTAAAAGACGAACGTAAGGTGGGTTGATAGATTTAGCAAAAAATATAAAAAATATGGAGAGATAATAATGTTGCAAGTATATGATTATCAAGATAACAAGATAAGAGTAATAAAGCAAGATAGTGACATTTGGTTTGCATTGACAGATATACGTAATGTACTAAGTGTAACTGACCACATCATCAAAAAGTATGTAGGGCCAGAATGTTTCTTATTGCAAAAAATTTGGGCAAATAATGAATTAAAATTCATAAGATTACGAGGATTGTCGTTATTATTAACAGGTCTTAATCTTAACTCATCTGATTTTTACTATTGGATACATAGAAAGTTTTCAGATAACAATGCGTCCGATTTAGAAGAACATACTTCTGCTGAAATAGACGATCCTTTAGCACAGGCTATTGCACAACTCAGAGCTGATGTAAAAACAGGTGATTTGGCAAAATTCAAACTTAAAGTGATTAATAGTATTTTAAAGTTTCAAGTCGATGATGATAAAGAAAAAGCAGTTGTCTCCAACGAAGATGACGAAGACAACAGCATTGAAACTGATTTGGAAAGATTGTTCGGTTAAGTTTTAGGTATCAAATAACAAGTTATAAATCATGATATGACACACGCTCCAGAATGCGTTCTAATACCCCTAGCGTCCTCCCTGTCGTTTTGAAATGTTCAACAGGTACAAAACCACTACATATATACTTTCTGATCACAGTGCGCGTTCTGAGCGATTTAAAATTAGGAGTTGGTAGTAACGATGAAAATAAATAGATGTTCAGACAATATAAAAATCAAAGGTCATCATGGAACTTGGTATGTGATAGATGAAAAAGAAGGGTTATTCTTGTTAGAACATGAGCAATATGGCGACGAGACCACTTGTCTTATTGTTAACTCTGAAGGTGAAACAGTTTGTGATAATGTATGGGATGATTGTAGTAACCTTCCATACGATTTTGAAAGAGTTTTGATGGAGATGACAGAATCAGAGTACAGAGAGTATATCTGTGAGAATGTCAGCCGTTGTAATTCAATTGTACAGGCGGCATTAGAAGATGGGGGAGATTAATTTGGATGACCGTGATTACTGGAAGGCTGAAGCAGAAGAAGATAGAGCATGTTGGAAACAAGCCATGGAGGGAGCTATTCATTGGCATAAAGCTTATGACGATTTGAAGAAGGATCTTAGCGATAAAACATTTGCGAACAAAGCAATGCTTATTGAGAACGCTCAACTAAGTGACCAATGTGATCGATGGGTGTGCAAGTTAGAATATTGGCAAGAACGGGCGAAGACTTTGGAGCTGGCACTAAGAAGCTCATTGGCTTTAAAGTGCTATAGGTGTGTTCGGCATGATGTGGTAGTGGATGAGTGCGAAAACTGCGCAACAGATGATAACTGGAAATTTGACGAGGATAGGTTTAGGAGGGATATGGCGATATGATTCCTTATATTATTGATATGATTCCTTATATTATTATTGCCATAATTGCCTTATTTACATTTTGGGCAATCATTTATTTATTGCTTG